>SCPP01000241.1_pt1 | contig 70533 bp, 88 predicted proteins | sample 6106811 | NCBI WGS metagenome assembly SCPP01 (sample SAMN10720449, study PRJNA508395) | human gut metagenome | isolation source: Participant 2 stool, 15 month | host: Homo sapiens | collected 2018
GGACTCATAAAAACTTCCTTTATGATGTAATAAGGCAATCGTCCCGAAAAACGCCTGATTACTTTGATGGTGATACTTACATCTCAGCATAACACAGGTATTGCAGACGGATTCTCAGGACTTGGTGCAGCACTTGAAGCACTCGGCAAACAGGGCATCCAGATGATTTATACTACTGTTCATCAGGTGCTTGCACAGGGCAATTATGTGCTTGCAGTCAGCGAGGGAACTTTCGGCGGAGCACCTACATCTTATTATGATTTGTGGAGAATTGAAAACGGCAAAATTGCAGAACATTGGGATGTAATGGAAACTATTGCCGATAAATCAACTTGGCAGAATCAAAACGGAAAAATTTTAATGAGTAGTGAGAGTCACGCAACTTTCTTGCGTGACTCTCTGCCTTTATATACGGAGGTAATAATGGATTATCTTAACCGCAAAGCTGAAAGCGATTGAACACGGAAGTGGTTTTAATTAACCGCAAGGGAAAATTCATTGAGCCGACTGTTTACGCACGAAGATACAAGGCAATATTAAAGGAAATCGGTGTCCGTGATGTAAAGTTTCATACAACTCGGCATACTTTTGCCACAAGAGCTTTGGAAATCGGAATGGATATAAAAACTCTGTCCGAAATACTGGCACGCCTCGCCGACAGTAACGCTGAATATATATGCTCACGCCGGAACATAAGGCAAAAGAAATGGATCGCTCGGAAAATGTATAATCCGTCTTGATAAGCCGTCAAATATTCATAAAATGCTTGAAAATTCAAATAATATGAAGTGTAAATCGTTTAATCTGATTTTGTCTAAAATCGTTGTAATTAAACATTTGACGGAGAAAGGAGTTTTCTATGGAATATAGCGAGGTTTTAGAGTGTTTCAAAATGATATTCGTAATAATCCCGATATTGAGATTATTCGGCTTAAACACGGTTATATTATTTTACTGATGATGTGAACATTCATACTATCATAGCAGTGAACTTATACAGCCCCGAAAAGTTGTATGAGATATTAAATAAAGAATTTGAAAATAGTTTAATTGCATTGAATTTTCAACGGAAGAAGGAATATTTATTATGGAAAATGAAAACGATTACACAGGTGCTGCTTTACGGACATCGCCCGAAAAATTAAGCCTTCCGAAAATGAGGTAAAACATCTTGGAAAAGGCTATTGACAATGTAATAGCGGACGGATATGTAACTTTATAACGGGTATGGCAAAAGGTACGGATATATGGGCGGCTGAAATTGTGCTTGAAAAGAAAAGCGGAATGACGCTCTGCGCCTCATCTGTGCCATACCGCACCCCGACTTTGAGAAACGGCGTGGATTCTTTGAAGAACGGCGGTATAACCGCATATTAAAATGCCGATTATGTAACCATAATCAGCGATCACTATTATAGAGCTTGCTATCAAAAACGCAATGAATGGATGGTTGACCGTTCAAGCCTTGTAATTGCCGTTTGGAACGGTCAGCCAAGTGGGACAAAGAACACAATAGATTATGCCGATCGCAAGGATGTTAAAGTTGTTAATGTTTTAGATACAACAATGCAATAAAACGGCATTATTTACAGTTCTTTTAAATTCGATTTACGAACAACCGTTAAATCTTCTTTAGAGAGTGTGAGAAAAGTCTGTAAAAATAATCCTTCTATGATAGAATATAAATAAATCATAGGAGGAATTTTTATGGCAAGACGTAGACGAGAAAGAATGAGTGAAGGAAAGAAGAATATCATTGCCGGATTGATTCAGGAATACAACATCAAGACAGCAGAAGATATTCAAGAGGCATTAAAGGATCTGTTAGGCGGTACTATTCAGGAAATGATGGAAGCTGAACTGGATGAACATTTAGGCTATGATGAATATGAACGCAGTGACAATCCGGATTATCGAAATGGAGTAAAACACAAAACTTCGTAGTTCTTATGGCGAGATACCTATTGATGTTCCACAAGACCGTGACGGTGATTTTGAACCGCAGATAGTCCCTAAACGAAAGAAGGACATATCAGCAATAGAACAAAAATCATTGCTATGTCTGCAAAGGCATGACAACAAGACAAATTTCTGATATTGTGGAAGATATATATGGTTTTGAGGTAAGTGAAAGTATGGTAACTGCCGTTACAAATAAAATATTACCACAAATAGAGGAATGGCAACAACGCCCTTTATCAGCTGTGTATCCGATAGTTTTCATTGATGCAATCCACTTTTCGGTTCGTGATGAGCATATAGTGAAAAGATAGCTGCATACATAATTCTGGTGTAAATGACGAGGGTAAGAAGGAAGTTTTAAGCATAACCATTGGCGAAAATGAGAGTGCGAAATATTGGCTGGGAGTTTTAAATGAACTCAAAAATCGTGGTGTTAGAGATATATTAATATTATGTGCAGACGGTTTATCAGGGATAAAGGAATCAATAGCAGCAGCCTATCCAAATACAGAGTATCAGCGTTGCATTGTCCATCAAGTGCGCAATACGTTGAAATATGTAGCGGAAAAGACAAAAAGCATTTGCAAATGATTTAAAGAGTATATATCATGCACCGAACGAAGAAAGCGGATACGAACGTATGCAGAGTGTCACAAAAATGGCAAGAAAAGTATCCTAATGCGATGAGAAGATGGGAAGAAAATTGGGATGTTTTATCACCGATGTTCAAATTTTCAGCAGAAGTCAGAAAAGTTATGTATACAACAAATGCAATAGAAAGCCTTAATAGCGTACTTCGTCGATTGAATAGACAAAGGAGCGTATTTCCGAGCGATACAGCCCTTTAAAGGCACTGTATTTGGCAACATTTGAAGCAACAAAGAAGTGGACAATGCCACTTAGAAATTGGGGCAGAGTTTACGGAGAATTGTCAATTATGTATGATGGACGACTTGTTTAGCATATATTTTACATTTGTATAGTGTAAAAAATACGGTCTTTACAAGACCGCTCTTGACGCGGAAGAAAATCCGTGCTATATTACAAAAAGGCAGATAAGCTGAATTTTGCTTATCTGCCCAAATAAAACTAAGTATTTTATCATAGAAAAATTAATTTACAGAAATAATCTCACACACTCTTTTTATATTTACAGTGCTTTTGCTACATGTATCGATTACTCGTTTTAATGATTGACTTGAAACCCATTCCGGACGAGCAGTAGCATGTCCAACTTGGTTTTAGCTTTAAAAGTTCCATTTTTTATAATACTTTCAATGGATTTTGACGAACGAAACATAACATCAAGTTTTAATTTCTTTTAGCTGATATGCTATGACGTAGTTCCCAATTTCGATAGATTTTTCAAAAAAAATCAGTGATGTTATTTATATCAAATCTCTTATATAGGTCGTTAAGATAAGACTTGAAACATCTGAATTCAGCTCTAAGTATATCTTCGTGCCATTCATCTTTCAAATCCTCTTGTTGCAGTTGCAGTCTTTTATTGTAGAAACTGATTTCAACTCTTTTGGATTTTAAAAGGTCGCTTCTGTTTTGGGTATTTTGGTTTATACGATTTTGTATGGAACATTATTTTCTGCGTATAACCCGAAGTTGGATCAAATGCTTGATTTATTAGTTTTATTGAATCCGTCACCTGTTGTTGACTTTCAAGTTTTATGTTGACGCAATAGTCAAAGCGAGATAGAGAGCATATCTCAATATTAGGCAAATTCGGCGATATTGTATTTAAAGTCGATTTGCTATTTGTGGAATATCTAACGCATTGTTGCAATGAAATACGTCCACATAATTGTCTTTGTTTCCCTCAATCATTCGTGTAGGATTTATTCTATAAATTAGCATGGGTACAAATGTTGATGGTGTCGTTTCTCTTAGTGTAATATAAATTATAATACCATGCTGTGATAATATAGTACAGACATATTTTGTTATTTTATCTGTCTTTTGTTTTCATATGCCATTTTGGCCTATTTTCAAAATAGTAACTACCGAATTTCTTCAGTTCTTCATGGGTAGCAAATTCACTACCAGTCAATTGATATGTACATTCAAATGTATGAGATGTCATAATAAGTATCTCCCTCCTAAAAATTATTTGCGAAAAATCGTATACGAATGGAAATCTTTAAATTCCTTTATCTGCACTAATATTCTTCGCTTAACTTAATGTTTTAAAGGAAAATAAAATTCTACATTTATTCTATTTTATATGACTATATAGACAGATTTGGAGTGGTTTACACTGTGATAAACAGAGATTTGAATTGTAGTTAAGATAGTTTGTAACAATTTATTTTGAGCCAACAGTGATTTAAGAATCTTAATGAGAGGATGATTTTAATGTAACTATAATGAAAATGAACTTCCGGCAATATTAACATTTGCGGAAGCTGTGGAGTATTTATATATCGGTCGCAATACATTATTAAAGTTATTGCATAACGGAACTATAAAGGGATTCAAAGTGGGGAATCGTTGGAGAATAAAAGAAGACTTGTTTATGAATACAGATAGGGCTTGACAGAATCAAGCCCTATAACGTTATTCTTTTCTGCCGAATAGATACATCAGAGCAGTAATCGGCAACAGAGAAATCAGTATCCATTTACCCATTAAAACACCTCCTTACCAAAGCATAAGCAATACTTTTTAATTCCTTTTAGTATCGTTCGTATCATACCGGAAACCTCCCTTCGATTATTCGTGTAGATAATGTATAAAGTGAATAATTGAATTTTACTAAGATAAAATTACTCAAGTATAAAATGAGTAAAACGTAATTGACTAAAGTTATGAATTGTGATATACTGATTTAAACAAAAAGAACGGAAGGAGAGCATGTTTATTGAAGAGAACGTGAAGTAGCGGCATTGGACAGATTATACGAATCAAATAAATTTGAATTTGCCGTTATATATGGGCGCAGACGTGTCGGAAAGACAGCACTTATAAATCACTTTATAGATAATAAAGAAGCGATTTACTTTATGGGTGTTGAAAGTAAAGAAAAACAAAATCTTGAAAATTTCAGTAAAAGCATCATTGAATACAGTAGCGGCATTGAGGCGGAAACGTCATTTCTGTCATTTCAAGCTGCACTTGAGTATGTGTTTGCTTGCTGAAAAGAAACGACTGATACTTGCAATAGATGAATATCCGTATGTAGCACGTTCATCAAAAGTTTGGCATCAACTTTACAACTGCTTATAGATAAATATAAGGACACTTCACAGCTAATGCTTATTTTATGCGGTTCGTCAATGTCGTATATGGAGGATGAAGTGTTGGCATATAAATCACCGCTTTATGGCAGAAGAACCGCACAAATGAAAATACAACCTTTTAGTTTTGAAGAAACATGCAGATGTTTTAAGAATTTTTCGACGAAGACAAAGCACTTGCGTATGGTATTGTGGGCGGAACACCTCAGTATTTGTTACAAATAGATGATAGATTAAGCATTGAAGATAATATAAAAATACTTATCTGAATCCGATTTCCTTCCTATATGAAGAGCCGACAAATTTATTAAAGCAAGAAGTGAGAGCCGGCTATATATACTGCGATTATAACCGCTATTGCGGTCGGTGCGTCGAGAATGTCGGACATTTCAAATAAAGTCGGTGAGGACAGTAATATTTGTGCGAATTATCTTAAGAGTTTGATAAATTTGGGGATTGTAAAAGGAAACTCCGTATGGTGAGAAAACATCTCGAAAATCTATATATTCAATAGAAGATAATATGTTCAGATTTTGGTATAGATTTGTTCCTAATAATAATTCTGTTATAATGCGCGTGCGGCTGATATTGTGTATAGACGTATCGAACCGCAACTTTCGGAATATATGGGTGCTGTGTTTGAGGAAATTTGTAAACAGTATCTTTGAAACTGCTTCTTGACGGTAATTCACCGGTTGAGTTTTCGGAACTTGGGCGTTGGTGGGGAAACGATCCTATTGAAAGAAACAGACAGAAATTGATATAATGGGCGAACAGGACAAACAGACGGCTTTATTCGGTGAATGTAAATGGACTAATGAAAAGTTGATCTTGGTGCTTGAAACATTGATAAAACGCAGTAAGCTGTTTTCATATTAATGTGCATTTGTTTTGTTCTCTAGGTCCGGGTTCACAAAAGGCTGTATTGATAAGGCGAATGAACTCGGAAATGTATCTCTTGTAACCTATGCTGATATGTTGGAAGTGAAAAACGTAAAGTCATACATTAAAATATATAATATCTCTGTGTAATAAAATACACGGAGGTGAAATTTATATGTTCCAAAACGAACGATTTTGTACTTGCGGAGTAATTGAGGAAGTCCCTATTGTATTACAATGTATGATGTGGAATATGGTTGATACAATGGAAGTTGAATCAAAGGATTACTTTCAAGTATTTGAACTGTCAGACATGACGGTATGCAGAAAATCGTGCATTCACAAGAAATGCCGGAGTATAAAATGGAGTATCTTATTAAATTACAAGGTGCTTCTATTTTGTGAGCAAAGTTTATGTGATTGACGATAAAACACATTCGACGATGCTGAAAGCAGAGGGAGTATTAAGAGGAGGACGAAAGATGAAAGAGGAAAAATACACTTGTGACATATGTCACGAAGAACATGACGTATCAGAACTAACATATTTTGATGAATCGTATTTGTGTGAAGATTGTTTAAGACGTGAAACATTTATTTGCCGTGATTGCGGCGACAGACATTGAATGATGATTCGGCAGATGGTGACTTGTGCCAAACTTGCTATGATGAAGATTATGTTAGATGTGAAAGATGTGATGCGGTAATTCATTATGATGACGCTTGTTATCATGAAGATGAAGAATATCACGACCACCCATATTGTCGAAATTGTTTTGATATGGATGAGATAATTCACGACTATTACTACAAACCAGAGCCGATATTTTATGGAGACGGTCCGAGATATTTAGGCGTGGAACTTGAACTTGATGACGGCGGTGAAAATGAATTTTGTGCAAGTAAATTACTTGACATTGCAAATGCTCAAAAGAACATATGTACATTAAACATGACGGTTCACTTGATGATGGTTTTGAGTGCGTAACTCACCCAATGACACTTGACTATCACATTAATCAAATGCCTTGAGAGCGATTCTTAACAAAGCGGTAGCAAAGGATATTTAAGTACGGAACTTGCGGACTTCATGTACATATAAGCCGAAATGCACTCGAGCAAATTACGAAGAACAAGAGGCAACAATAGCGAAGATTCTACTTTTATGAGAAGTTTTGAATGAAATCTTAACATTCAGTCGAAGAACGGAATCACAAGTAGAGCATTAAGCAAGACGTTACGGTGGCGGAATAATCAATCCGAAAGAAACGTTAAAGCATGCAAAGAACTCACATATGGGACGATATGCGGCGGTCAATCTTGAAAATGAAGTGACGATAGAAATGCGAATATTCAGAGGTACTTTAAAGTATTAATTACATTTATAGCAACCTTACAGATGGTAGATGAAATCTGTAAGGTTGCTATTTCTTTGTCCGACGAATTTATGCAGAGTCTTACATGGCTTGATTTCGTAAAGGAATAGCAGACGACAAACAAGAACTGATTAATTATTTGAAAGAAAAAGATTGTATGTAAATGAACCGATAAGAAATGAGGTGGAAATATAATGTGCGGAATATATGGAGTGCTTAGTTACAAAGATAAGCTAAAGGATATGAACGAGCTTGTGGATTTGCTCAGCATGGAAAGTGCAGAACGTGGCACAGACGCAACTGGTGTTGTATATTCAATTTTAGGTAATATGAAGATAAACAAAGTGCGGTAAGTGCATATGTTTAATCCGAATATTCCGAAATTCGTTAATGCCGTAATAGGTCACACAAGACACAGTACGCAAGGGGACAAGAGCAAGAACTATAACAATCACCCTTTGAGCGAGAGGGTGAAGAACTGTCAGTTTGCACTTGCTCATAATGGCGTACTGTTCAATGATAAGGAACTTCAGAAAAGTATAACTTTAAGAGTAAAATCGAAACAGATTCATTTGTTGCAGTACAGCTGCTGAAATATAAAAATGCACTTAATTTTAAGACAATCAAATTCATGGCTGAAAGTATAGAGGCCTTTACTTTAATATACTTGATAATCATAATAACCTTACCTCGTAAAGGTGATAGCCCGATTTCATTAATTCACTTTAAAGATGAGGGTGTGTATGTGTTCATCAACAAAACAGCACTTTGGAAAGCGTTGGTTGATTCTGAATTGTTTCAAGATTTGAGAATGGCAAGTATGAACATATAGTTCCAATGAGGGCGATATTCTGAAAATCAAAAAGTAACGGCAAACGTGAAAGGGTCATTTTAATTATACCGAGTCATACGGTAGACATTGGTACGATTACGGTTGCGATTGTTATATTGATACCCGGCGAAGATTATTATGCGGAAGAATATCTCGAAGACATAAAGACAGTTGCCGCAATGTACGGCGAGGATCCGAAGTGATACAGAAATTGTACAACGACGGATACACTTGAGGAATTGGAAGAAATGATTTACACTTGATACTAAAACAGTGCCGTTAGGGTGGGTAAACCAAACTAACGGCATTGTTTTTATTTTATAATTATTAATTCAGTTATGGTATTCCATTGCGGTAATACAAATTCATCGAAACTTGTGTTTTGCAAAATGAGTAATCAAAAGATTATGATATGATTATTGCCAGAGTATTCTTGAGGACGATATTTTGAATAAGACAAAACCACCTCAAACAATGGATGAGGTGGTTTTGTGATGTAAAATTTATGGATAGGGTAAACTAATTAATATTTTACGATTGTTTCCAACTCTGTTATGCCTTTTTTATCTTGTATGAGACAAACGGTGTAGCCGTTTTGATATACAAGGCTTGTATTCGGGTGGAACGATACCACTTCGAGTACCACCCGTTGTGCTTCAACAGAGCAGAAAGAGAAGTTGTTTTAACTGTAACAACCCCGTTGCTTTCAAATGATGTACATTCTGCAACCGTCAACGCATGATACTGAAAACCTGCGTCACGAGCTATGCAATCATAATCACTTGTGACTTTATGACGGCGAATATGTCCCCTTCAATAGGGATGAGAGTAGTTTCGACTTTGATACCTTTGAAAGGAGACCAGAGAGAGCAGAATTCTTTCTTTCACAGATATTTTAGAGTCTGCGAGTGAAAATGTAGCCGTCTATTTCAAATGAGAGAGTACTGTCTGCACCTGATTGATTGAAGAATTTGTTTGAGCGTGGAACACTGAAACCAAATTCGAACTGTATGCAAATTTGCAGTATTTCTCTGACACATGAACATGATTGATGTAATGTAACCTACCCGGTGAGAGCGGTTACTGCATTACCGCTATGCTGAATTATCAGCTAAGCCTCCGACTGCAATACTGTTTGGTATTGGTCGAATAGCGGAACGGTAACGGTTCTGCTTGCCAAAACGGATGATTTCCCGGAAGTGCAAGCAATATAAATGCTTTCAAACTCCAGTATGGTGAACCCGGAGAATTGTAGCTTTCTGACATATGTAAATTAGTGTATCTGTAACCTATTGTAAGAACACCGCCGTTATCGGTTATCGGATGAGAAAACCATTCTTCAAAGTGTCTTACGATTATGCCCTGATAATTCCGTGACTGAACACGGGTACATCGGCATATATACACGCACTCCAGAATGCCGCTTGTGCAAATCTGTATGTAAGTGAACGTCCGTATACCAATGCACGACCTTTGTCGTCAAACCAATAGATATATTGTTTTGCAAATTTGCGGCACGTTCTTTGTATAATGCACTTCTTTCGGGTCGCTTTTTCGCATACTTTGGCGTATATTAAGCTGTAGAAATGCAAAGCGAATGGAATATAATAATCACGTTGTTCCGTAACGCCGTCTTTATACCAACCGTTGCCGAGATAATATGAATCAAGTCTTTCCAAACCAAAATCGATTAAATGTTGGTCGTAAGGCTGTGATAAACTCTTTAGAGCAAGGTTTACAAGTACGGGGAACAGACGCCAGTTGTTATCCGATACTTCGTATGAATTGCTTAAAAAGCAAGAAGTCCGCAAGATTCTTTTTGCACTATCGTCAAGCGGTTCCATAGCTTGTCGGGAGCTAAAAGCAAGCCGTAAGCTATAGCGGCAATTTCAACGAACTTTGGTCGTAATTTCAAATCCGCCCAGTATTCTTTGAGTTTGGGTTTGTTCCGGCACTTAAACCTTTGGTGTATATTTCCGAAAAATCTTCAATATTTCGCCGCCTGCCCATAAAGGAACAAGTCCCCATAAAACTCTTGAAAAGCCCTGCATAGGAATTGTACGATCTTCGAAAGCGGTCCGGTATGTCCAAGATAAAGATTGGCACATTCTTCGGAATAATGCTCTTTAAAGGAAGCACAAGCTTTTCAAGCAAATCTGTAAAATATTTTTATTATAAACTGTACTCATTTTGTATTTCTATTAATTATTTGATATATTAAATTATAACGATTAAATGTACGATTGATTTATTTAATATATCTATTATACAGCTAATTATTCTAAATGTCAACAGTTATTTATAAAATAAAGAAAAATGCTTGTTTCCCTTGATAAAACAAGCGTTTTTGGTTTGTTAATTTAATATATTAAATTATACTTGCTAAAAATAATAGTACAATTGCTATAAATGTTTAGCTCGGTGATATAGTACCGTTAGTTGCATTTGTCGAAATACTGTAATCAATCTTTTGAATCATAGTTACTATAAATTCTTTAAATGTAAGCCGGTATATGAATTTGTATACGGCTTGCGGTGTGTTAAAGTATGAATAAATACTGCATAAAAATCTTGTTAGTATAAAGAAAATATTTATTAAATCGTAAATAGAGAGAGAAACAAATTGTTTGTTTTAATTGATATATTGTTTGACAAGTCACTCGAAAAGTGATATATTAAATATAAGAAAGAAAATGAATTAAGATATATTGTTCTTGGAGGAATAACGTTAATGTCAGATAAAACCATTGTACAAACAAATTATGGATAAATTAAAGAGCGTATAAAGTCGGAGATTTTGAATACGACGCACCGTTTGTCACAGAGGACAGAATTACTAAGGAATACGGTGTGAGTCGTATAACCGCAATCAGAGCACTTGAGGAGCTTGAACATGACGGATTGATTAACAGAAAACGAGGCAGCGGTAGTTTTGTTTCAAAAACGATGAGTATTCTTGGCAAGAACAAGGAAGACAATGCCGCAGTTACGATACACAAAAACAGAGATATATCTCTTGTGGCATTGGTTATGCCGTTTGATATAAAGCTTGGTAATATGTTCAAATGCTTTGACGGAATTAATAGTGTGCTCAATAAGGAAAAAATTGCTTTGTCAGTATATATAATGCAAACAGAAGTGTGGAAAACGAGGGAGAAAATACTTCGTTCACTTTTGAACAGGGGATAGACGGCGTTATATGTTATCCTGTACGTGGTGGCAGAAATTTTGAAGTGTATAATCAGTTTTAGTTAAAAAATTCCTCTTGTGCTTATTGATAATTATATAGAAAATATGCCTATGAGTTATATTGTGTCGGATAACAGCGGCGGCGGAAAAGCACTTTGCGAATATGCATTAGAGCATGGACATAAAAGATTGGATTTTTGCAGAGGTCGTGAATGAAACTATATCAATAAGGGATAGATATATGGGATATGCGGCGGCACTTGAAGAAAAGGTTTAGGAGTTAATCTTGATTATGTATATGCGAACATTGACGACAAGTACGAAATGCTGACTGAAGAAGAAAAGACAACAATACGGCGACGTTGAAAATTATTTGAAAACGATTGTAAATCGTATGCATGAACAAGGAATTTCTTGTGTTTTGTGCCAAAACGATTGGGTGGCAATTCAAGTATATAATTGTTGTAAGGCACTTGATATATCGGTTCCAAATGAAATGTGCATAATGGGTTTTGATAATATAAGCGAGCTTGACGAAATGGATGGCGGAAACAAGATAATAACCGTGGAGCAAAACTCTGGGTGTGAAAGCAGGTGAAACCGTTCTTAGAGAAATAAACGGCGAAATGCCCGGAATTAAATACATTGTGCCTGTTAAAATTGCTGTTCGCAATTGAATTTTAAAATAGACCGTTTGAAACAATCTAACGGTTTATTTTTTGTTAAAATTAAATTTTAGATTATGTAAAACAGAAAAATACTGAACTTTGATATATTGTGTAATATAATTATACATAACAAATAAAAATTGATATATAATTGGAATGGACGGAGATAATTTGAAGTTAAAATATATCATAAAGAAGTCTATTCGTATACAAATGAGACAGTGCAGAGTAGTTCTATACTCGTGGTACAAATCTTTGTAAAACGCAATGGTGTTTATATTGGAGGGAAGCACTAACGGTATTCAAATAAAACATATTCGTGATAATCAATCTATTGCAACATCAAAGGTTGAACTTTATGACGGTAATAATAGTGCAACAGGTGCAACGAAATTTTACTTGGTATTGATTTTGATATATAATAGCGATATAATATATAAAAAATATATCAAACCCAAATTTATTATATGGTATAAGAAGGAATTTCAAATGAGCAAAATGTACATATAATATCACACTCTCATTGGGACAGAGAGTGGTATCTTCCGTTTGAACAACACAGAATGCGACTTGTTGAATTGATAGATAAATGTATGGAGGTTTTGAAAAGGACGATTCATTCAAAAGCTTTTTCCTTGACGGTCAGACTATTGTGCTTGACGATTATCTTGAAATAAGACTGGAAAATAAAGAAAAACTTATTAAGTATATCAAGGAGGGTAAATTTATAATCGGTCCTTGGTATATCTTGCAAGACGAATTTTATACGAGCGGTGAGGCGAATATCAGAAATTTGCTTGTAGGTATGAAAGAAGCTGAAAAGTACGGCGCTATGTGCAAAATGGGATATTTCCGGACGCATTCGGTAATGCGGGACAAATGCCTCAAATTTTAAAACAAGCGGGAATGGATACAGTGACATTCGGACGTGGTGTACGCCCTGTCGGATTTGATAACGAAATTCAAGAAAACGGAAACTATGAATCTCCGTATTCGGAAATGATGTGGGAATCTCCTGACGGTACGAAGATTTTCGGTATTCTGTTTGCAAATTGGTATAATAACGGCAACGAAGTTCCGACAGACAAGAAAAGTGCAAAAGAATATTGGGACGACAGATTGAAAAAGTTGCGACTTTTGCGTCAACTGATGAATATTTGTTGATGAACGGTTGTGACCATCAGCCAGTACAAGCGGATTTGGGAAGGCAATAGAAGTTGCGTCGGAACTTTATCCCGACATTAATTTTAAACATTCAAATTTCCTGATTATATTAAGGCAATTAAAGAAAGTGCCAAATGATTTGGCGGTTGTCAAAGGCGAACTTACAAGTCAGGACACAGACGGTTGGTCAACGCTTATTAATTGTGCGTCATCACATTTACTTAAAGCAGATGAACAGAAAATGTGAATCGGCACTTGAAAACGGTGCAGAGCCTGTCAGAGTTTTATCATCTGTTTTGGGACAAAATTATCCGTCGGACGAACTTGAATATTCATGGAAGAAACTTATGCAAAATCACCCTCACGACAGTATCTGTTGTTGCAGTGTAGATGAGGTACAAGGCGAAATGGCAACACGTTTTAATAAGAGTAAGCAAGTTGCGGACTATCTTGTATCAGAGGGAACAAGATATATTGCAGATAAGATTAATACAAAGGAATACGAAAAGTATAAAATGCACTTCCGTTTGTTGTGTTTAACACGACAGGCAGAAAAACGCACATCAGTTGTGTCGGTGGAAATTGACGTAACTCGTAAATCGGGCTGGCTTAAAAAATGTGCGTATGATTTAGACGAAATAAATGTGCCAAACTATGCTTATAGATTCAGCCGGAAATTCAATACCGTTTAAAATCGAAGATTTGGGAGTTAGATTCGGCTACGATTTGCCTAAGGATAAGTTCAGACAACCGTACATGGCAAGACGTGTTCGTGTAACATTTGAAGCTGAAAATATATCCGCTGTCGGATATAAAACATATGCTCTTGTTGAGGGGACGCAGAAAAAGTAACAGATACACTTGTCAGCGGTGAAAATTGTATGGAAAACGATGCAATTCGTGTAGAAATAAACAAGAACGGTTCGCTTAATGTAACAGACAAAGCAAGCGGCAGAACATATAAAGGTGTCGCTTATTATGAAGAAACAGGTGACTTGGGCAATGAATATATGTATAAAATGCCTGAGGGAAGTAAGGCGATAACAACGCAAGATACGGTTGCGAAGATTGAACTTGCGGAAGATGAGCCGTACAGAGCAATGTATAAAATCACAAACACAATTACAGTTCCGAAGTCGGGCGATGATAATTTCGAGGACGAAAAACGTCATATGGTATTCTTTAAAGAAAGAGTTGGCGGAAGAAGTAATGATACCGTTGAAATGAAGATAGAAACATTTGTTTCCTTGACAAAAACGGTAAGGGTGTAAAATCAAAACGATTTGATAATGAAGTAAAAGACCATAGAGTTCGATTATGGTGCCGACAGGTATAAATTCAGATGTACATAAGGCTGATTCTGTGTTTGAGGTTGTTACAAGAAATAATCGTCATAATGCAGGTTGGAATAATCCGAGTGGGTGTGAACACGAGCAGGATTTGTGAGCATTGATGACGGTGAAAAGGTATAGCAGTCGCAAATATAGGCTTGTACGAATATGAAATGTTACCGGATTTAGATAATACAATCGCAGTTACAATTCTTCGTGCAGTCGGTGAAATGGGCGATTGGGGCGTGTTACCGACTCCTAAGGCTCAATGCTTTGTATAAGCGAAACGGAAATTGAAATTGTACCGTTTAAGGGTGATTTGATTTCAAGCGGAGCTTATGAGGAGTGCTATCAGTTCAAAACAGATATTATAACCGCCGCTACAGATTGTCATAACGGAGCAATGCCGCTTGATTATTCTATGATTAATTGGCAAGGTGACGGCTTGACGCTTACGGGTATCAAGCAAAAGGCAACGGCGAAGATATAATACTTCGTTGGGTAAATGTAAGCGATAAACCTACAACGTTGACAATTCAAAGAGTGATGTTATCGATAATCTTTACATCAGTAATATTATAGAAAGAAGATTAAGGAAATTGACAGTGATAACGGCTATTTCAATATTGAGGCAAAACGTATGAGATAATGACCGTAGGAATTGCAAAATAATGTATTATATAGGAATAGACCTTGGCGGAACAAATATTGCGGCAGAGGAGAAAAGGTTGTTATGGCTCAGCTTTTCAACGATGCGGGAATTATAGGTTCGGCAATGCTTGCGATATAAATTAAGTATGTCCGACTTGAAAAATCTTTTTGCAGCATATATAATATAATTTATTGGAGTGATTTTTATGATAGTATTTTTGATTTGGACGGCACACTTATATCCGATGACGAGGCATATATAATACCAGACAGTGCGGTGAATGCAATACATAAGGCACAGGAAAACGGACATTTGATGTATGTCGATACAGGCAGAACCGTTATGAATGTTGAGCAAAGAATAAGAGATATAGGCTTTGATGGATATGTCTGCGGTTGCGGAATGTATATAGAATGTGGCGGTAAAGTGATATATCAGCATACATTGCCGACGAAGCTTTGCAGAAATGTCGCAAATCTTGTGTATGAATGTAATATGACGCCGATGTATGAACATTCTAAGTCGTTTTATTGTGATAAACGTAGCAGAAATTTAGACGGTTTTGTAAAGCTGAAAAGACGTTTTGAAATGCAGGGTAAAGATTTGTCACCCGATGTAAGTGACAATGATTTTGCTTTGATAAATTCTTGGCTTGGTATGATGAAAAAGCGATATAGAACGATTTAAAAGAGAAATTGAAAAAGATTTTGATTTTATTGTGCGTGGTGACGGCTTTTGTGAAATGACCGTAAAAGGATTTTCAAAGGAACGGAATTGAAAAAGTCCTTGAATATCATAATATTCCGATTAACAGTGCATATGCAATAGGCGACAGTATGAATGATTTGCCTATGCTTAATGCGGTGCCTAACAGTATCGTTATGGGTAATGCAGTGACGAACTTAAAGTCGGCATCTTTTGTGACAAAAGATTTGCTCGATAATGGCATAGAATACGCACTCAAGCATTTTGAATGATATAGCGATTAAATTTTAGAAGAAATTATTTATACTTTATAATAAAATAGTGTCGTTAGGTTGGTTTGAAAACCAACTCTAATGGCACTGTTTTTTTTGCGTCAATAGGGTTATGGATAATGTTATGGCAAGTCAAGCTTTTTAACAGCATATTTTACGATTTATATGACTTTTGTACCGAAAAACATGGTTGGTTTTAATAAATTTAACCGCACAGCTTAAAGTTTACCGCATTTTAATAAAAATTCCTGTGGTAAGATTAATAACAAGATATAGTTATTATGAGTAAAAGTATATAAAAACGGAAAGAGGGGAAAAAATGAAAAAAATTATTTCATTGATGTTAGCTGTGACGATGATATGCATCTATCGGTTTGACGGCATTTGCGGCTACTACAACTACAGTAGAAGCGGAAGCGGACGGAGTATCAGCGTATACACTGCCAAGTTCAGACAAAAGTAATAGTAAAATATTAAAAATACTGTAAGCAGTAAAGAAAGTGTCACTTATTATATACAAGCAAACAATACACCAAGAGCGACAATGTTTAAGTTGGCACAAGTAAATACCGGCGACAAGATTAATGTCGATATTAATTTTACATATCTTGATACTGCAACAATGGAATTGGAATATTGTCTTTTGTTTCTGATAGCGAAATAACACTTACATCACACTCGCAGGATTTGGTAAAAGAGGAACTTGAAAAGCATACAGATGAAAGTAATATAAAAACTGGTCAACAAACAAATCAAATATGAAGTATTCCTGCCTAACGGAATTACGGCATCAAAGGATGGATACGTATATTTATATATAGGCTGTGGAGATTTAAGTGAGGATAAAACTCAAGTCACTAAGAAAATACAGTGGTCTATTGACTCATTTGATGTGAATATAGACAGTGATGGAGGTGGCGAAACAGAGCCGGATACAACACCAACGCCAACCACAACAATCAATCCGGATGTGACACCAACGCCAACCCCAACGGGAAGCCCAACCCCAACGCCTACTTGAACCGGAGTTAACTTTGGATGAGGTGTACTCCTCAAACATGGTACTCCAGAGAAAAGAACCTATTACTATTACAGGTACAGGAAAATCGGGGAATACGGTTTCAGTAAATTTTAATGGGGCTGATGAGCAAACAACAATAGAACATGGTTTATGGGAGATAACCCTTCCTGCTATGGAAGCTGTAAAATCAGCAACTATGACAGTATCAAGCGGTGATAACATGATTACTCTCGATAATGTGGCTGTCGGTGATGTTATATTCTGTACGGGACAATCAAATATGTTTAATCGCCTTGAGACTTTTCCAACGTTGATGAACGAAGAATTAAGTGAAGCTTACGAAGACGTGAGATATATGAATTCATTTGACGAGATTTCAGGAGTGAAAGGTTGCTACTATTGAAAATTCTAAGCATTTTTCTGCACTTGGATTCTTGATAGGTAAGAGGATGATAAAAAAGATTCTGATGTTCCTATAGGTCTTATAAGTTCAAGTTTGGGTGGGTCGTCAATAATGCAGTGGATTCCGACATATTCAGTAAATTGGGATTCACAAGCAAAGAGAATGATGGCGGGAGCAAGCTCAAAGGCGGACTATATACACAAAGACTTCTGCCGCTAAAGAATTTGAAAGCATCTGCTGTTGTATGGTATCAAGGAGAGGCAAATACTACCTTTGAAAGCGGCACAGTGTATGAGCAAGCATTGACTTCGCTTATTAACAACTGGAGAAAACATTTAATGATGAGGACTTACCATTTGTAGTCGTTCAACTTCCTACTGCGAATTTTGCAAAAATTTATTCGACAATACGCATTGGCACCGGAGTAAGAGCGGGACAATGGAATGTATCACAAAGAATGGATAACGTAAAACAGTTGTGAGCAATGATACAGGAACTACAAATAATGTTCACCCAAATGATAAAGGACCTATTGCTGACAGAGCAGTTGCTTATATAGAAGATTTTATTAACAATACAATCAAATGTTGAAAGCCCATCTTTTGATTATATGGAACGCAGTGGCGATAAACTTATTCTTCATTTCAAGAATACATACGGCTCTCTTCAACCGATGATGGAGGTGTGCCGTTGGGCTTTGAACTTAAAGATGATGACGGAATATACAAAGATGTTACACCGACAATTAACGGCGATACTATAGAAATAGATGTAACAGATATAACAAATCCACAGGTTAAGTATGCATGGTCAGATACTCAGGTATTGCAAAGGATTTAGTTGAAGCACAAACTGACACCCCAGCCGTGATTAATGCATTTAATGCTGCAGACCTATAGCACCGTTTATGACTGATTTGACAGAAAATATGCTTCTAAAGCTGTAAATAAAGAGTTGTCAACGACAGAGTTCTATAATTATGCACCGTATATATCAAAAGTAGAGCAGTCAGGCGACGACATTGTAATAAGTGCTTATGACACAGATGGTGTTGTCAGTAAAAGTTGAGGTATATATTGACGAGGAGAAATCAAGGCGGTGATGCTAAACAACGTGACGACGGTAATGGGTATTTACACCTGATGTTACATCGGTGTGCACAGTGTTTATGCAATTGCAACAGACAATGATAACATTAACAGTCTTACCTGTGTTGACTATCCAACTTATAATATTATAAGACCGACAAGATATGATTATGTGAAGGGATATACAGAAAGTCCATCATCTGTTGAGTATAACAACGGCGATGATATGCTGGCAAAGGCAACGAATGACGTTAATGGGACAACAACGACGGTAACGTCGGCAATACCTACAGGAGAAACAACAAAGTCGTTGAAGTTGTCTGCCACCGACAATAAGGCAACGGCTAATGCAACTATTCCTATAAGTAAGGCAGATAATCCGCAGAAAACATTAACAATAGAATACGACACGATGTTTGAAAGTGCTGATGATGCGATTGGTGCATCAAGAGGTATGTATGCTAAAACAAAGGAAGGAAATGAACTACATATTTCACCGCGTCGTCACTCAGAACAGCTATTACTAATACGGGAGGAAACTGGTGCTATGAACAAGCAATGTCTATAAAGAATAACCAATGGCACCATATAAAACTTGAACTTCATCCAAACACAGGAATATTTTCAGTATGGCTAGATGGAACAATGCTTCAAGATAATGTGAGTTTTGTAAAAGAAGGAAGTTCATTTGATACATGTAAAGGAGCCTTTGACACTTTAAAGGAAGGAATAACAGACTTGCGATTCTATCATACAGCTTCAAATAATATTGAAAATGCGACGTATATAGATAACGTTAAAGTAACAGAAGTATCATATTCGGAGGAGGAAATTATACCACCGGCAAAAATACAGGAAGCAACTCCACAGATAAGCATTGATTATATAAATGAAACACTTACCGGCTTTGAGTCACAGGAACCGTATACGATAAAGGTGGGTGAAGGTAATGCTAAAGATATAACGCTTGGCGAGGGCGTGACGACAATATCGCTTGATGATGAAAAAATCGGATATGCGGGGATATGCAGTCGTTTACGATTATAAAGAAAGCACGTAATGCAGATAATTATATAGACAGTGAAGCTCAGTTGTTTACCGTTCCCGCACGTTCGATTATGTCTGATGACATAAAAATCGATAACGCAACGGAAAAGATTACAATTCCAACCGGTTATAAATATGGTACAACAAGTGCAGATTATACAACTATTACAACGGATGGAAAAGGAGAAACAGTAACAGTAGCACCATCAGAAAAGATTTATCTATATAAATCCGCAGTAACAACAGGTGAAAATAAAATGTTTAAGAGCGTAGTCAAGACATTTACAGCTCCGGCACGTAAAGAAATAGGAGAGGTTAAGATTGATTTCAATACGGAAACAATTAATACTACTACATCTATGCAGTATAGCACATACGACGAAACAGAGTGGACAAATTGCACCGACACAAATATGTCAGTAACAGCATTTGATAGTTGGGATGGTTCAACTGAAAAGTTGTTAAATTCCATATTCCGTCAGATGAAGACAATTATGCAAGCGAGGTTGTAAGTGTTACAATTCCCGCTCGTCCGTCAATTCCTAATATAACAGGTGTTGCACCGACAACAAACGGCGGTCAAGGCAAACTGACAGGCACAACAACAGCTATGGAGTACAAGACAGCGGACGGTGGAACGTGGGCGGATTGTTCAGATGTCGAAACACCGGTTGATTCGGGAAGCTATATTGTACGCATAAAGGCTACAGCAACCTCATTTGTTGGTACAGAAACGACAATAATAACAGTACCACCGTTTTCAGCTATAAAGGAAGATACACCTAAAATTACGGTTAATTATAATGATGAATTGCTTGAGGGCTTTATAGATGGTGCGTCATACACAATTACGGTCGACACAGATGTGGCAGAAAAATAGCTCCGACAGATGGCAAACTTGCCATTGCGGAAAAATATATCAATAAGACAATCAGCATTGTAAGAAAGCGAGTGACGCAAATCATGTTGACAGTACAGTACAAACTATCACATTAGGTTCGCGTGCTGCACAACCTACCGGTTTGACAGGTATAAAACCGACTGCGGAAAATGGTAATGGCAAAATCACCGGTACTACTGCAGATATGCAGTACAAGGAGAAAGATAATAACGAGGACACATGGCATGATTGTACCGTAACTGAAACAGAAGTGACGGCGGGAAAGACATATATTGTACGTATAAAGGCGATTGTAGATGGTGAATTTAAGAGATTTGCAAGCATATGTACCGAAGTGGAGGTTGAGAGTATGTTGCTCCGCAACCTTCAAAAACAAAAGGAAAATACCCGCAAATCAGCATTGACTACATAAACGAAACACTGACAGGTTTTACGGTGCAGGAGCCGTATACTATAAAGGTCGGTGAAGGTATAACTCAAGATATAACACTTGATGACAATGTAACAACAATATCCTTGATGATGAAAAATTGGTTATGCCGGCGAATTATTGTCATTGAAATTGTAAAAAGCACGCAATACCGAAACATATACCGACAGTGACGTGCAACAGTTGACAGTTAAAAGCACGTCCTAAGGCACCTACAACCGTTCAAGGTGTAAATGCTACGGAAATAGGCGGCAAAGGCAAACTCACAGGTATGAATGGCATGCAGTACAAACTCAAGAGAACAGATGAATGGAGTAGTACGCAGTTGGTTGATACAGTTGAGGTTGATGCAGGCGATACAATGTCCGCAAAGCTGCAACAGATACAGACTTTGCAAGTGAGGAGACAACAATTACAGTTGAAACGTTTATAGCTGAAAAGGAAATGACGCCTGAAATCGCAATTGATTATACAACAGAGGAACTTATAAACTTTGTTGAGGATGGAACATATACAATTAATGGTTTAGATGTTACATTAACAGATAACAAGTTATCATTAGCTAATTATATAACAAATGAACAGATAACGCTTTCGATAGTAAAGAAGGGTAATAATGTGACAACGGTTGCGAGTGAAGCACAGACTCTAATAGTTAAGGCACGTCCTGCAGCACCGACAAAATCGGAAATCATAGTAACACAACCGAGTGTGATTGGCGGCAAAGGTACTATTGCAGGTATCGCAGACACTATGGAATATAGTACGAATAATGGTATTAATTGACTACGGGCGATGGAGATGATATAGGTGATATTGAGCCTGGAACCACATATAAAATCCGTTATAAAGCTGTAAGTGCAGACGAGGAAGCCGAAAGGCAGTTTAAGAGTGCAGAATATTCGGTTACAATTATTGCGTATGATGCAATGCCGGAAACGCAGCCTACAATCTCGATTAACTATGTAAACGAAAAGCTAACAGGCTTTACGGAAGGCTGTGACTATATAATAAAATAGATGATGGCGTAGCGACGGATAAAGATAATGTAACAGAGGATATCGACATTGACAACACATATTTCGGTCATACCCTAAAAATCGTAAAAAAGGTGATGGCATAAAACAAGCAACAGTGAAGCGTTTGAACTTTCTATTCCTAAACGTTCATCCGCACCAAATGTAGCAGCGGTTGAAGAACAGACTTATCAAGGCAATGACGGCAAAATCACAGGTGTTGACACTACAATGGAATATAAATCATTGTCAGAACCTACATTCACATGGACGCAGTGTGCAGGCACGGAAATCACAAATCTTGCACCGGGGTCTTACGTTGTTCGTGGCGGCAGTTGCAGATGAACTTTGCCAGTGAAGTTATGAGTGTGACAATTAATGCGGCAGCAAAGGATGAGCCTACAGAACCGACAGTGAATATAACGTATGATGATAAAATGGAAATGTTAATGCTATATTTACCAATATAACAGAAGAAGGCATGGTTTATGTTGCAGAATATAATGAGAATGGTACATTGCTTTCGATAAAATCAGATGAAATTTCAGACAGTGTAATTATTCCATTTACTTGCGTAAATAAGAGTAAGGTGAAGGTCTTTATATGGAAAAATGATATGAAACCATTATTTAATAAAGCATTTACATTGAATTAAGATGAGCATATCGGGCATATTCTGTGATAGGATATGCTCGTTTAACTGACAAAAATTAAGACGGAGTGAATGTTATGTTTAATAAGAAATTTAACTTGTTGAAAGAAGCGACAGAATATGGATTTATGCCGTATATGGAAACGTATATTCTGGACGGTAAGAAACGTCCAATAGTTGTGATATTTCCCGGAGGTGGATATGGAATGGTATCTGAGCGTGAGGCAGAGCGTATTGCTATGGCATATAACGCAGCAGGATTCCATGCGGCAGTAGTGTATTATTGTGTTGAACCGCACACATCCGCTTCCTATACAAAATGCAGCTAATGCAGTTGCCATGCTTAGAGAAAATGCAGAAAAATGGAATATAGATACGGATAAGGTAATTGTATGCGGATTTTCTGCCGGTGGACATCTTGCAGCATCACTAAGTGCCTTGTGGAATGATTCTGAAATATTCAGCGAGCACGAGATTGAGTTAGCAATGCATAAGCCAAATGCTCAAATTTTAAGTTATCCGGTAATAACATCGGGTGAATTTGCTCATAAAGATTCATTTAAAAATCTTACAGGTACAGATGACGAGTCAAATCATCTATGGAGCAGTCTGTCGCTTGAGAGGCGTATTACGGATATAATTCCACCAACGTTTTATGGCATACATATGAGGATATATGTGTTCCTGTTGAAAATACACTGATGTATGCAGCTGGCTTGAGGAGGGTTGGAGTACCGTTTGAATTACATATATTTGAGAAAGGCGAGCATGGTTTGTCAAGGGTGAGTGATGAGTTAATATGGTCCAAACGAAAGTTTGAAGAGAGTATCCGTGGTTGAGTCTGTCAGTTGATTGGCTAAATCAGTTGTTTTAAAACGTGTATATTGATTAGGCAAGAGATGAGCCTATAAAAAGAGAATGAATAAAAGAATGGGAACTGTTATAAAATTTAAAGGGACGCTCTATTTTAAAGCGTCCTTTTAAATTGAAATATAAAAATTTAACGCATTAATTAAAGATTATCCCGTTTAATATACACAAACAGATGTGGTATTATTGATACATATAAAAACGGGAGGAAGGATTATGACGGATTTTAACATACTAAGAAAACGATATTCGGAGGTTTTATGCGGTAGAGGACACAGCGGCAAAAGAACGGCTGATTGTATACTACGATCAGATGAACGTACAGAACAAAGGCTTGCACAGCTTGATACGCGCATAGAAAAGGCAATCACATCAAACGAGCCGGGAATTGTAAATGCAACGCTGAAGGGAATACTTGACATTTCCACATCATTTTCTCAGAATAACTCGCGATTCTATCATGATGAAAATATAAAAAATAAAATATTTAATGCGCTAAATGCCTTGGAGAAAGTATATAATGACACTATTGCGCCGCAAGGTAACTGGTGGTACTGGGAAATCGGTATACCTCTTAGCCTTAACAGTATTTTCACCTTGATGTATGATTATGCGGACAAGTCGCAGCTCAAACGATATATGGCAGCGGAAAGACATTTTAATGATAGGATAAAGCTTACCGGTGCTAACAGGCTTTGGAGTCGGTTATTTTGCCGTTCGCGGAATATTACTTTCAGACAGCGACAGTATAAAGTACGCCATATCTGGCATACAGGACGTAGTGGTTATAACAGACAGCGGTGACGGTTTTATAAAGACGGTTCATTCACTCAGCATGATAATATACCGTATAATTGTGGATATGGACGCTCGCTTATACAGGAGCTTGCGCCGATGCTCTATACTTTCAAAGATACGGAATTTGAAATCAAAAATACAGATATAATTAATACTTGGGTTGAAAAATCCTATCTTCCTTTTATATATAACGGCAGAACTATGGACATGGTTCGTGGCAGAGAAATCTCGCGTTATTATGAGCAAAGTGATTTTGCCTGTTCACGCATACCTCGGCAATGCTTATATTAACGGAGTTATCCGAATTTGATATACTTAGAAGTGTGATTAAAACTCACCTTACGGACAGCTTTTTGAATATGCTTCGTTATTTGCGGTGGAGCTTGCGGAAGGCTTGCAAGAAGATGACAATATAGAACCTAAAGAAATCAAACCGTATTTTATGGCATTTAATAGTATGGACAGAGCCGTAAAGCACGGAAACGGTTATACAATCGGTCTTGCTATGCACTCAGAACGCACGGCAGCATTTGAGTCAATAAACGATGAAAATCATAATGCTTATCATACCTCGGACGGTATGCTATATACATATAAAAGAATGAGCCGCAATCGGATTTTTCTGGCAGACAATAGATTTACAGCGTTTGCCTGGCACGACTGTTTTACGCGGGTCAGCAGTAAAACCGAACATCAATGCCTCGGGTGATTTTACGGGCGGATGCGGGATAGGAAAATGGCGTATGTGCGATGGAGCTTATTTCAGACGAAAACAGTCTGACAGCAAATAAAGCGTGGTTTTCTTTGATAAGGAAGTGGTTTGCCTTGGAAACGGTATAAACAGCACAGACGAAAACGAAACTGAGACAATAATCGAAAACCGACTTGTAACGGATAATTCGAGATTTACGGTACACGGAAGCGAAGAAAGTGAGGGTTATCTCATAAAAGGAGCATACCTTGACGGCAGCCATGATGTTGGATATTATTTTCCGGAGGAACAGGAGGTAAATATTCTGCGAGAGATACGTACCGGAGACTGGAATAATATGAGCATAAAACAGACGGTAAGAGCTATAAGGGTATGTACCTTACAATGTGATTAAGCATGGGAAAAAGGCAAAAGACGGCTCTTACGAGTATATAGTTATTCCTAAATGCAATGAAGAGGAAATAAAAGATTACTACAGAAAAAGCGGAATAAGAGTAATAGAAAATTCCGACTCAATACAGTGCGTGAAAAAGAATGGTATAACAGGCATTGTGTTTTTAAAGGATAAGACTCACAGCGCGGGTGGAGGAGCTGTGATAAGCGCTGTGTTGTAATGACAGCACAGAACGGCGAGGAACTTGAGCTTTCGGTGGCTGATATAACTCATAATCATGATAGACTTTACATAGAGCTTGACTACAGCGCCCAAAGTGTGATGACCAAGAGTGAACGTATAAATGTAATACAGCTTGTTCCATATATATGCATGGAGATTAATATGAATGTAGCGAAAGGTGAGGAACAGCATATAAAATTCGGAGGTGTTAAAAATGTATGATGTTGCGGTAGTCGGCGGTGGAATATCCGGCTGTATAGCGGCAATCGCGGCAGCAAGATATGGAGCAAATGTTATATTGATTGAGAGGTACGGTTTTGGGAGGTACCTTACGGCGTGTGGTACGGGACCTATGATGACTTTTCATGCCGGTGATGTTCAGGCGGTACAGGGCATAACGGATGAACTTATAGAAAGACTGAAGGCTAAAGGACTATCGCCGGGACATATTTTTGACACTACAGGCTATACTTATACAGTTACTCCGTTCTCGGCTGAGGAATGAAACGAGAGCTGGAGACTATGATGACAGAAACCAGTGTTACGCTTCTCTATCATAGCATGGTTTGCGATATTGAATACATAAACGGCAGAATAAATAGCGTTGAGGTGTGCGGGAAAAGCGGTAAAAGACGTATAGAGGCTAAAATATTTGTTGATGCAAGCGGAGATTGCGACATAGCGTTTCTGCAGGGCTTGAACCGAACAAGGGACGTGAAGGTGACGGCAAATGTCAACCTATGACGATGAATTTTAAGGTTATTAATGTTGATACTGAACGCGTCAAAAATATATAATGAATAATAACGATGAATTTCCTCGTCTTGAAGGCGATTTAAGTAAAGTTACTCATGCGCCGAGACTATCTATAGGCGGTTATGTAAACACATTAGGAAAAGCGCAGGAAACAGGCAAGATTTCATTTCAGCGGGAAGACATTTTGTTTTGAAACAGACAGAATGGGCGAGTTTATTGTGAATACTACGCGTGTTATCAACGCGGATCTACCGTTCCGGAGGATTTAACCCGAGCTGAAATTCTCGGAAGAAAACAGGCTTGGGAAGTGTTTGAACTGCTTAAAACAGAGGTGCAGGGATTTGAAAATGCAGAACTTGAATTTACCGGTCCGTTTATAGGGATACGAGGTTCGCGCCAGCTAAAAGGTAGTTATACTCTTACGGCTGATGACATTGTATCTTGCAGAGATTTTGACGATACTATTACCTGCGGTGGCTATCCGATAGATATTCACGCTCCAGAGGGAATGACGCCGCAATGTATGAAAAACAAAGCTTTCGCTGGAATATGGGGATATATATCATATTCCGTACCGTTCGCTCATTTCTGATAATGTAAAACCTGATTACAGTCGGACGTTGTATAAGTGCAAGCTTTGAGGCGCAGGCGGCAATACGTGTATCGCCGATTGCAGGAGCGGTAGGTCATGGCGGCGGTGTCGCTGCCGGAATATGCGCTGTAAAGGATATAAATGTGCAGGATGTAGATGTGATTGAGTTAAGAAAAGAACTTAAAAACAGGGTGCTTTTATATAAATACAATGGGCGGTCAGTTGTGTATGACCGCCCATTGTATTTTCATATTAAATAATTTCATTATCAATACAGTTTTCCACCAGTTCAGCAAAGAGAGAATCAGGCCATGTAAACCATGGTCGCGTATATAGAGATGGATTGTCGGCGCAAAACTCTCGTGCATATGATTTGTGTTATCATTTGTAGATGATAGAGTGTTAAGTATGGAGCGTATCTCAGAAGCATTATCTGATGTCAACGCTTGCATAATAAGCGAAAGATGCCATATGTATCCGGTGGGCGTATGAGGTGAGCCTATGCCTTCAGCTGCGCTGCCCTCATAATAGTACGGATTATCACAGCTCAATATGAATTTACGTATTTTTGTATATCTCACAGTCTCGGCTTTCGTAGCCTATATAGGAATAGAAAGCAGACTTGGAATGTTTGCGTCGTCAAAGGGAATAATTACCCAGTCCGTCCGTTTCACAAGCATATATTTCTCCGTGTTTTTGTGATTACAGACCGCGAACTCCTTTATACCTCTGTCAATCTCCGATTTAAGTACAATACATTCATCAGAAAGACTTTTATTTTTGCACGTCATTTAACATCTCAGCCATATATCCGAGAACTACAGCAGCAAACATATTTGACGCAGTAAGATACCCAAAGAACAGCAGTCGTCACGGACGAAAACCTGACCATGTCATGCCTGTATAGGCAAGAGGCTTATCGGAAAGCCTGTCTTGTACGGTTCCGTTAGGACGTGAAAAACTATAAAGCGACTTTTCATAATGGTGCTGTTCGTTTTTCCAAACAGTTAATATAGTTTTACAGTCGCCTCAAGCTCCTGCTTGATAATTTCAGTATTGCCGGAATGCTTCCAATAGAGATATAAGATGCGTATAGGATAACACAATGAGTCAACCTCGTATTTTCGCTCGAATACCCACGGATTATTTGTGGGAATATCTTCAGTGTGACCATTTCTGTCAGGAATACGATTAAAAGCGTTTGCATAAGGATCAATCTGTATGTACATAAGCTGGCCGTATGGCCCTCTATTATCTTTGACACCTCCGTCATGCGAAAGTGGTACATAATGCGTAATCTGCGCAGCGCTATCACGAAGCCACATGGCAGGAATATCGCCCGTAAGAACAAAATATGTGTTGTCCTCGCACAGTTCAAGAGCCGTTTTAATGTGCTCAAATAACATGCTTCATACATGCTGCGAATTCTTGGATAAGTGTTCAGCTTATCGCAATATTGAGCTATATGCTCTGTTATTATTTTCGGTATGTGCATTGCAGTTGCTCCTCATATACAAAATTATAAATCAATAGTTTTATATTCGTGTTCTTTTCGTTTTATTTTAATTGTGGCTGTTACACCACCTGTTTCATTGGTTTTAAACGATAAGCCACAGGTTTTATCAAAATATAGCTGAATTCTCAGATTTACATTTGTAAGCCCGTATTTTCGATTGGTTCGCTGTAGTCCAATTCACGAGTAACGGCTTTATTTAACTCATCTGTATCAGTGCCGCAGCCATTGTCTGCTACCTCAATAAATATATAATCATCTTCAGAATAGACGCGTATTGTTATCATACCGCCTTCTTCAATTTCATCAAAACCATGGATGATAGAATTTTCAACAAGAGGCTGAATTGTTAATTTTACGATTGTACAGTGCAGAAGATTTTCGTCAATGTCATATACAACGTCAATTTATCCTCAAAGCGTATCTTTGTATAGATACATAGCTTGATATTTGATTTAATTCGTTTCTATTGTAGTATATTCGTTGCCTTTATTAAGAGAATGGCGGAAAAAGTTCCCAATGCGGACACCATTTTACTTATATCCGGTGCATGATGAGCACGTGCCATCCAATGAATTGAGTCAAGGGTATTGTATAAAAGTGAGGGTTAATTTGAGCTTGCAAAGCCTTAAGTTCAAATATCTTTGTTTTTTATATAAATCTTCAACATCGGTTATGAGAGAATCTATGGTGTTGAGCATAGAGTTGTAGGACTCACCCAGTTTGCCCATCTCGTCATGAGAGGTTATTTCTATCGGTATACGCTCATAGTTATTTTCAAAGCGTTCCATATGCTTTATAAGCTTTGTTATAGGAGCTGTAAGCCAACGTGTAAAAATAAAAATGAATATTAGAGCGACAAGTAATGCTATAATTCCTGTAGTTATCATTGATTTTCGATTATATGTATATCACTGTTAAAATCATCAAGTTTTGAAGCACGTACAAGGATAAGAGAGCTGTCCTTGAGCCGGCTATGGTTTATAATATGTTTTTCTTTGTTTATCTGAACAAGCTGAGGCTTATCGGAATCAGCACTTATTGCTTTAAAAAATTCATTTTCGTTTACAAAGTTGTTTATGTAGCTATCATTCCACGTGTTATTATGTGATTTTCATATACCAAAAAGCTTACCTGTATTGTTCATACTTATATGTGCAATATCATTTGTAAATTGCGAAAGATTAACATCTGCACGGATTATTCCGAGTATTTTATGGGTTCTCGTATCTATAAACGCACGAGCAACGCACAACAAGCCATTGGCATCAGAGGAATCCATAACGCACCAGTATGTGCTTCCGTTCAGTTCCTTTGTGTTTTTATACCATACCTCATTTTGGAATAAACGGAAGCGGTCACATTCGAATCAAACGGAGATGGGTATGATGTACGGTTTTCAATATATAGACTAAGACGTGATACTGTTGCTTTAAGGGGTCTATTTTTGAAAGTTCTTGTTCTATGGCGGCAATTTCTTCATAAGGAGACGGAGGATTGGACGCAGTCAGCATTTTTCAATTGTCGAATTGGCTTGAACACTATACAGAATTTGCTCAATATTATTCATGGTATTTGTCATATTATTGACAGCGAGGCCTGTTATCTGTGCGTTATTGTCAGTTATTTCATTTTCAAATCTTCTTGGAATGCTCGAAAATACGGTTAAACCAAAAATAATGATACATAATATAATAACCGCAATATATGAAGCAACAATTTTGTACGAAATGACATATTATTGAACTTTTCAGACATGACAAACACCTACTTTTATAATATAATAGCCATTGCAAAATACTGAAAATATAAAGTTTATGAATTTTTATGGATATAGCTAATCCGTTTTATCATTATAAAGTTAAATTGGTATATATAAAAACACTTCTATGATATAATTATACCATAACCATATTAAATTTCAAGTCATAAAAATATTTGAGAGTACTACAAAAATATGCACTATTTAAAGTTTTCCGCTATTTACTAAATAAAGTATTTAGGGTATAATATTATTAGCAAGACTTATAAAGGAAGTGTTTTAATGAAAAAATTACTTATTTTGTTTTGCTTGCTTCTGTGATGTTATCAATGTGTTCAGGATGCACAGTGGAGAAAACAGTGGAATCCGCACAGGCTGTTACTGTTTTAAAAGTAATAAAACCAAACTATATCTCAGATTTCACGCAAAATATAGCTGAATTTAATGAAGCAAACCCAGATATTCAAGTAAAATTTATTGATGCACCCACTTCAACAGAAAAGAGGCATCAGCTATATGTTTCGGCGTTAAGTGGTAAAGACAGTTCAATCGATATATACTGGATTAATGATGAGTGGACTAAGGAGTTTGCTGAGCAGAAATACATAAAGGCTCTTGATGGAGAGATTTTATTAGATAATAGCAGATATATAATTGACGCACAGGAAAGATTTTCTGTTAATGATTCTTTTATGCTATGCCTGTGGGAATGGATACTGATGTTATATTTTATAGGAGCGATAAGATTCATAACGTTCCTGAAACATGGGACGGAATTATAAATCTTTGCCGTAATTCCGATTTCGACTACCTATTAAACTGGGACTTACTACCTCAGATATTCAAGATATGATGTATAATATTATAGAAATAAAAGAGGCGATGGGCATGCTATGCAGAAACGCTTAATCTATATAAGGAATTTATTGAAGAATACAAAGATATTGAAAATTACACTGATACAATAGCCGCCTTTAAAATTGGCAGTGCAGCGATGTTGATGGGAAACAGCTCTTTATGGAAAAGCTTAATGGTGATACTTCGGCAGTTAAGGGAAATATAATGGTAGCAAGTCTGCCTAATAAAAATCAATTTGTAAGAAGTTATGCCCTTGCAATAAACTCAAATTCAAAAATCAAGAGGCAGCAATAAGGTTTCTTGATTTTATGAATGGAAAAGAGCAGCAGAGAAGACTATCAAGAGATACATCGCTTATCCCGATAATAAGAGAACTTTATGACGATGAAATGATATTAGATGCATATCCACATGTGAAGGAATAAAGCAAAGTGTACAAAATTCAAGCTCTTTGCAACAGTAAGTATTAATGGAGAGAATCTAAAAAGCTGGAGGAAGCACTTATTAAATTCTTTAATAATGAAGAAACGTCAATGAATACAGGAAAAATATTTGAGGATTTGATGCAATAAGAATAAACTAATGATATTTAACAGGAAAACCACCATAGCCGCAATGTCATTAGTTAATATGATATTGCTTGGCACAAAATGAGAAAAATGGTTTGGAAACATGTAGGTATTGAACCGATTTCCAAAAGTTAGACCACAAATCTAACTTTTGGAAGTCGGTTTTTGTGGCAAAATATAGTTATGAATTTAAGTTAAAAGTTGTACGGATACTTAAATAGTGATTGTGGTTACAGTCTTGGATTATCATAATAAAATAGTTTGACCACACCACTGATTCGAGTTCACCTCAGTAAAGCACTTTTTAATTATTTTACATTCAAGCATATTTCTAAACTTAATTCTTTTGTTTGCCTTAAATTAATGACATTGAACGTAGTTGGTGTTTTCCTATATGTCTTGAGGCATAGATGGATTGTGACTCGCTCTATACTGCGATGGAGTTTTACCACAGATACGCTGAAATAACTCACTGAAATAGCGGGTGTTGTTGTATCCTACTTTTTCGGCAATATCATATATTTTTAAATCAGTTTTTCAAGAAGTTCTTTGGCCTTTTCAATTCTTGTCTGTATGAGATAATTTTTGAAAGTTATATTAGTTTCCTTTTTAAATATAACGCTTAAATAAAGGTGAAATAAACACTTGCGAAGCAACCGTTTCAAGCGAGGCATCCCTTGCATAATTTTTTCGACCAGAGCCTTTACTTGAGTTATTATATTTGCAGCCTTTTGTTTTTGAACACTTTCAATATATGATATTATAACATCTGTAATATTTTTCAACAAAGGTTTTAAGTTCTGCAGGAGATTGAGTTTTCTGATTAATGACCACGCATCCGTATTTTTAAAGAGGATTGTTGGATCGCATGTCAATATCATAGAGTGCATCTGAAATTGAAAGAATAAGTGACATACAGCGTCGCTGCTGATTATAAAGATTCATATCAGAAGCGTTCCATAACGTCGAAAAGCTCCTTGACGCTTTTTGCTTTGCTTTTCGTCGTTGTTTTTAAGTGCTTTTATGTAGGTTTCTATCAGTTTTGACTGATATGCCGAAAGCCGTGATTTTGGTTCAATATCATTAATATAAATAATGTTTCCTTGTCCAAGTCTGTCACTGTAATCGAGTGCTTGCAATGCAGAGGTATAGCTTGCCTCAAGTTCGGATATTTCCGAAGTAAAGATACCTATTCTATATTATAATTAACGTTAAATTCAGTATCAATAAAGTCTCCCAAATTCTCACAACAAGAGAAAAGTTTTTGCTCGGATTCTCCTTCCGGTTCGTTAAAGCAGCAAATAAATACGAGGTCCGAATTACTAAAAAGGGAATAAAGTTTATTGTTTTAGGAAGATGTTCGATTAGTGCCTCAAAAATCATAAAATTCATTCCGTAGTTGGTACTGTCTGTATCAAGACGTATTACAAATGTCGTCATTGCCGCAGTTTTTAGATATCTCAAATAGTTCAAAATCAAGAATACCGTATTGTGCACGATTAAATAAATAATTCAATAGAAAATAACGGCTATTTCTAAGCGTTTTGCGTAATTCAATTTCTTTTCTGCTTTTTGTTGCTCAAGGTGTATTTCTTTGTTAATTTGTCAACTATTTTATAAAGTTCAAATTCATCTATCGGTTTTAAAGATATTGACATACGCCGTTATTAATAGCACTTTGTGCATATTCAAAATCATTGTATCCTGTAAAATATAATTTTGTATTAGGCGAAATTTTATGAATTTGTTCTGAAAGCCATATGCCGTCTTTTGTTGGCATTTTATATCTGATATAACAATATCGGGAAGCATTTTCTGAAAAAAGCTCAAATGCTACCTCACCATTTTTTGCTGTTCCTACTACCTCAATACCTCTGGTATTCCAATCCAGTGAAGCAAGTCCTTCACGTATTATCTTCTCATCGTCACAAATTAACAACTTTACATTCATAATTCTCCATCCTATCTTATCTTTATATTAAACTATATAACATTTTAACATATTTTTATATTATTTCAAGTAGGAAATGATATAAATTTTATTAAAAATATGCACATTTTAAAGTTTATCGCTATTTATATTTGAAATACTATGGTGTATAATGTTAAACATAAAGAAAGACCAATATAAAATGTTCTGATAATGGAAAGGACGAAACGTCTGAACCGTTATCAAAAAGAAAGGAGATAAAATTATGAGAAAAGAAAATTGCGGCATTATTGGCCATGCTAATGCTTGAGGTGCTTACAGGCTGTGGCGGAGGAAACAAAGTTGCAACAGGCGGTGAAGATCTAATGTTGTACCGGAGGATACATATGAAATCAACTGGTATATGCAGGGTATGCCACAGGAGGATGTTGCTTCCGTAGAGGCTGCTGTTAATGATTATCTTAAGGATAAAATTAACGCTACACTGAAAATGCACAGACTGGAATCAAATCAGTACAGCAAGCAGCTAAACACAATGATAGCGGCGGGTGAATATTTTGATATTGCATGGACAACGCCCGGTTCTTACTTATACGGCAAATGCGAGAAACGGTGCATGGCTTGCACTTGATGATTACATTGACACATATATTCCAAAGACAATTGAGCAGCTTGGAGAAATAGCAGACAATGCAAGAGTGGACGGCAAGCTTTATGCGATACCGACATATAAGGAAATGGCAGATTCAAGAGGCTGGACATATCGCAAAGATATTGCCGAAAAATACAATATCAATATGGATAATATTAAGACATTTGACGAACTGTTACCGGTGCTTAAAATGATTAAGGAAAATGAACCAAATATGCAATATCCGATTGACTGGGGCAGTGACAGAACACCTGAAGCTCTTATGAAGTACGAGGAAATCGCAGGAACAGCCGTTATTTTCTACGATACAGATAAATATGACGGCAAGGTTGTAAATCTTGTAGAAACTCCGGAATATCTTGAAGCATGCAAATGGGCTAATAAGCTTTATAACGAAGGTCTTGTAAAGAAAGACATTATGACTGCTACAGATTTTGAGCAGAGATTAAAGGACGGAAAAACTTTCTGTTATGTGGACTTCTTAAAACCAGGTAAGGCCAAGGAAACTTCCGCTAAGTTTGATTTTGAACTTGACCAATCAACAGTATCGGATATATGGCAGGATAATGGAGCCGGAACAGGTTCGATGCTTGCTGTTTCAAGAACATCAAAGAATCCGGAAAGAGTTCTTCGTTTCCTTGAACTACTTAACACTGATGCGACTCTCAGCAACCTTATCAACTATGGTATTGAAGGAAAACATTACACCAAGATTGATGATAATACTATAACAATTCCGGATGATACATCGTATACATTACAAGGTTATCAGTGGATGCAGGAAATGTATTCCTAAATTATCTTACAGAAGGAGAAAGCCCTGATAAGGTTGAGGCTCTGAAAGCATTTAACGCAGAGGCTAAGAAACCTATCGATTACGGCTTTAAATTCGATAATACTGCGGTAGAAGCGGAAATAGCGGCATGTCAGACAGTTAAGAGCGAGTATCGTAAACAGGTAATTATGGGTTCAATGGACCCTGAGCCGATTATGAAAGAATATGCCGCTAAACTTAAGGCTGCCGGCATTGACAAAATTATTGAAGAAGCACAGAAACAGTATGATGAATTTCTTGCGAACAAGAACAAGCAATAACAAGAACAAATATGGGTATAAGTATAGCGGTCTTTGACCGCTATACTTATATGAGATATTTAGGAGATTTAGTTATGAAGAAATTAGTTTCATTAATTATCGCAATGTCAATATTTTTCAATAAACTGTGCTATCTTTGCGACAAACGTGTCATATATGGCTGATTTTGAGTCTGCAGATGCGAAATTTGGTAATAGCACAACATATAGCGGAACTAAAACACAGCTGGCGATTATAGTGATTTTGTCAAACCGGAATGGGTAGCCGATGGTGGAAAGGAAAATTCAACAGGACTTCGCATAACCTACAAAGCTGCGACATGGTATGCAGGCGAGGTTTTCTTCCCAATTCCTGTAGCTTGGCAAAACGGTGCGGATGCTGAGTACCTTAATTTTGATTACAATGGCAAAGGTATTGTAAATATCAGCCTGTCAACAGGAAGTGCCGCAACAGACACTCTTACGAAAGGTACAAAGTACAGTTATAAACTTAATGCCGATACAAACGGTGAATGGCAAAGTATAAGTATTCCACTTTCGGAATTTAAAAATAACGGAAATCCTGTAACAATAGCCAATATAGGCTGCGTGACATTCCAAGCGGGCGAAAACGGAGGTTTGAGTAACAGTGCCTCTGAAACGAAAGCAATGACGGCAGCGGAGCTTGAAGCGAAAGCGAGAAACGGAAGTATAATCTTTGACAATATGGAGTTGTCCAATGTCGGAGAGAATGTTCTTAATCCAAATGCAACACCGGAACCTACAGAGAAACCGGATAATACAACAAGAACCATAGATTTTGATACTTATACTCTCAGTCATAAGCAGACCTGGGCAGGATTCAATAACAATGATAAGACCTACAGTGACAGTATAAAGTCAGAAATAACTGAAAACGGTAAAGAAGGTTGTGCTCTTGAACTGACTTACAAAGCTGCCACATGGTATGCCGGAGAGATATTTATGTCAATACCAAAGGAATGGGCAATAAATAAAAATTCAGAGTGTCTTGAATTTGATGCTAAGGGACAAGGAAAAATAAAATATCTCTTGAAACGGGCGAGGTTGTAAACGGAATACGATATGGTCATGCAGTGACTATAAACACAAATGATGAATGGCAAAAATCAGTGTGCCACTTTCTGAATTTGTAAATAACGGTAATGAAGTGCCGTTGACAGATGTGGTAGGAATGGCTTTTCTGCGGCAGAAAGTGGAAACCTCGATAACAATGCTGAAGAAACAAAGATGATGAGTGCAGATGAACTTGAAGAAAAAGCTGTAACAGGATGTGTAGTAATAGATAACATCACGCTTGCGGAACAGGATACAACTTCCCCGACAGCTGCTCCGGAAGCGACAACTCAACCGACAGGAATATCGTATGTTGCGGATTTTGAAACAGCGGATACTAAGTTCGCAAGCGGTAAGACATGGGGAGGATTCAAAAATAAGTCGAATGATTATCAAGACTATATAAAAGCAAAATGGCTGCAGGACGGCGGAGTTGATGGAAGTACGGCTTTCTGTGTTTACTATCAATCGGCAACTTATTATGCCGGCGAAATTTTTGTGCCGGCTCCCGCAGTGTGGACAAATAACGGTGCAAAGGGGCTGAGTACCTAAACTTTGATTATAAGGGTAAAGGAGCTGTAAAATAAGTTTTCAACGGGCAACACTGCCGATGGAACGCTTACAAGTGGTACACGTTATACGAGGAGATTTGAACTTGATTCTCATGGCGATTGGGCGAAAATCAGTGTTCCGCTTTCGGAGTTTGTAAATGGTGAAAATGCTGTTAATATGACTGAGATAGGCACTGTTACATTTCAAGCGGCTGAGAATGCCAATCTTGATAATAATTCAGACGACACAAAGGCAATGAGTGCAGATGAACTTAAAGAGATAGCGAGAACTGGTGAGATTATCTTTGATAATATGACACTGTCGGAAACAGAAGGAAAAACAACTCTGTTTTCATCTGTTAAAGTAACAGCGGAAATTGACGGAAAGGAAATCACTAATCTTACAAATGGAGATATAAAAATAAAAGCGATAGCATCTGATATTGAAAAGATACAAATATGGTAATGATTGTAGCTGTATATAAAGAAAACGGTGTGATTGATACAGTTCGTATGGCTGAGCAGAAAATAATCGGAGACGGTGAATTGATGCTTGACTTGAATGTTACAGATGCTGAGCATCAAACTATGAAAGTGTTTATATTTGATGATTTTACAAATCTTCACCCGATAATCAATGTGACAAACTTTTATAAATTAAACCACCTAGCTTAAAGTTTACCTCATTTTAATGAAAAATAGTACATGTTATAATAATTGCAAGATAAAGAGATTTATATATCTCTTTAATCATTGCAATTATTAAGTTTTAAGGAGTGGATGAGACGTGAAAAAAAGAAAGCCTTATAAGAGATTTAAAAGAAAATGGTTCCTTGCTCTCAATGTGCATTCCAGGATTAATATTTTTATACTGTTTAATTATTTGCCAATGTTTGGTATTATAATTGCGTTTAAGCAGTATCGTTATGATCTTGGAATATGGGCAAGCCGTGGAATGGACTCAAAAATTTTGAGTTCATGTTTAGCAGTCCGGACGCATGGGTTATTACGAGAATACGATAGCATATAATTTGTTGTTTATTTTCGGCGGTCTTGTATTTAATGTGGCAATGGCAATCGGACTTTCTGAATTGAGGAATAAAGCAGTTTCAAAGCTGTGCCAGACAGTAGTAATTATGCCGCATTTCTTATCATACGTAATTGTAAGCTTTCTTGTGCTGGCATTTCTTCACGTTGAGAACGGTCTGATAAATAGAAGTCTTATTCCGGCACTTGGATTAGAAGGTGTAGACTGGTACTCAAATCCGAAATACTGGCCATGGATTCTTGTTATAGTAAACTTTTGGAAAACAACGGGATATGGCAGTGTTGTATATCTTGCAGGTATAGCAGGAATTGACACCTCGCTTTATGAAGCCGCTAAGGTTGACGGAGCATCTCGATGGCAGCAAATACGATACATAACATTGCCGGCACTTGTTCCTCTTATGGTAGTTCTTACAATTTTAAATGTCGGAAAGATATTCAATTCTGATTTTGGTTTATTCTATCAAGTGCCGTTAAATACCAGTGCCCTTTATCCGGCTACAAATGTTATCAGTACATACGTATATAATATGTTGATGTCAGCGGGTACGGGAAGTGTAGGAATGGCTTCAGCGGCAGCTTTATCAATCAATTGTTGGATTTATACTTGTTATGACAACTAATTTTATTGTGAAGAAAATAAGCCCGAAAACGCATTATTCTAAAAGGAGGTATAACAGTGAAGAAACAAGAAATTAATATCATAGATAGTATCAAACAGCCGGAAGTTAAAGCTCCGGCTAAGAAAAAGACGTAAAATCAAAGTTTCGGACATTATTCTTTATTTTATATTTTTCTTATTGTAGTAGCTTGTGTTTATCCTTTGCTCGTGGTTCTTGGAGCATCGTTTACAAGTGAATCGGCAATTTCAGAGTTTGGTTTTCATGCTATTCCTAAAGAATGGAGTCTTGATGCTTATAGATATATAATCACATCTAAAGAGACGATTTTAAGAGCATAAGATGTAACTATTTTTTGTTAAGATTGTAGGAACTCTTATGAGTACATTGGTGGTTGCACTATATGCATATCCGCTTTCCAGAAAGGATTTTAAATACAGAAAACTGTTTACATTTATAGCGTTTTACAATGCTTTTCAGTGGTGGAACAGTGGCAGGATATATGGTGACAACAGGCATTCTTAATCTGAAGAACAGTATATGGGTACTTATTTTCCTTATGTTATGAATGCATGGCACGTAATTGTAATGAGGTCATTCTATTCAATGTCAATACCGACTGCAATAATAGAGGCGGCGAAGATAGACGGGGCAAATGAGTATCAGATATATTTTAAGATTGTTCTGCACATATCTTTACCTGGATTGGCAACGATTGCACTGTTTGCAACACTTACTTACTGGAATGACTGGTGGCTTCCGCTTCTTTATATAACAGAGCCTCAAAAATATAATCTCCAGTATCTTCTACAAAGTATGATTTCAAATATTCAGAATTTGACCGAAAATTCAGCTCAGATGGGTTCGGCAAATCTTCTCGCTAATGTTCCTAAGGAAGGTGCGAGAATGGCACTTTGTATAATAGCGACTTTTACCTATATTGTTTGTTTATCCGTTTTTCCAGAAATATTTTATTCAAGGATTGACGGTAGGTTCAGTAAAGAATAATTTTATATTTATTCGGATAAGGAGTTCACTATGAAAATAAAAGAGTTATTAGTTGCTTACTTGTTGCAGTTTTTAGCATGTCATTGTTGCTTGTACAGGAATCAGCACAAGCTAAAATTGGAACGGTACAAAAGATATTACCCTCGGAGCTTCATGTTGAAGGCAGATACATATAATGCTGAAGGCGAAAAGGTTAGGCTTACCGGAGCGAATATTCCGGATTTGCAGTGGGCCACAGGCGGAGATAATGACCTTATGAAGAGAGTAGGACTTCTTTGTGACAGTTGGAATGCAAATTGTGTTCGTTTGTGCGTTCATTCTAAATTTTGGTTTGGACAAGAATGGTATCAGGGTAAGAGTTATGGTGATTACCGCAAAATGGTTGATAATGTAATTAATCAAATTACATCACGCGGAAAGTATGTAATACTTAATCTGCATGAATTTTATGCTATTACAGAACAGCAGAAGGATTTCTGGAATGATGCAGTAGAGGTTTATGGAAATAATCCGGGAGTTATATTTGGTTTGCTCAATGAACCTCATGATATTGACTGGGAAATGTGGCGTAACGGCGGTATGCTTGAAACTACCGATAGCTATGGAAAGAAAACACAGCGTGTATATGGCCATCAAGAAATTCTGGATATGATACGCAACAAGGGTGCAAAAAATATTGTAATTGCGGGCGGTCTTGATTGGTCATACTATTTTGACGGTCTGTGCGATGGATATAACGGCATGGAACATGGCTATAAATTAGAGGATAAAACGGGTAACGGTGTAATCTATGACACACACATTTATCCAATGAAGCCGGAATATAATCCGGTTGAAAAGCCGTAGAGTGTCTTGTAGATGAAGCCCTATACTTGTGGGTGAATATGGACACTGGGGAGAAAGACTTTTGACTGGTATGACAATTATCTTTGCGAATATCCACATGTATGGATGAATGAAATCCATGATTTTATTGACCGTAATGAACTTAACTATACGGCATGGTCTTTTCACACGGGTGCAAATCCAAATATGTTTATGGACTATGACACATTTACACCATCAAATTATTCGGGTATATATATGAAATATAAAATGCTTCAAGAGCCTGAAACACGTCCGGAGGAAAAAGATAGACAGTATGTCGACCCATCACCACTTTCGACTTGGGAACATATTATTGATTTTGACGATAATACCGTGGACTTTAAAGTGTATGGCAAAGAAGTAAGGACAGAACGAACAGATAGTGGTTATGAAGGCAGAGGTCAGCTTATTGATTTTGACAGAAGCTGTGTTGATAGTTGGGACAGTGCTGCGATTGCTGATTTTGATAAAGATACTGATTTGAGCGGTGCAAAATGGCTTTGCCGTGAGAATAAAAGGCGACGGTGATATGCGTAAAATCGAATTGGACTTGAGTTGAAAGATGGTAGATTATTTACAACTTATATGCAGATGGATTTACATGATAACTGGAAGGACTGGTTTTTCCATTAAGCTTGTTTAAGAATGAGCAAGGGATACTTGATACAACACAAATTAAGTCTGTACTCTTTACATCTCTTGATGACGGTCCCGGCAGTTTTATAATTGATAATATAAAAGTAGGAGGACTGCCATACGAAGAAATAAAGCCTTTTACGGTATCGAGCGTTACCCAAAAGGAAAGTATGACATGGAAGGCATGGAAGACGATGAAAACACAGAAACAGACTCGTTTACTGTTACTAATGCAGTTGAAGAAAGCAGGGGACAAGGCTCGAATCCTGTTATGTTTAGCTATAATTGCCCTGAAGGTTCGTATGGAGGGCAGGCGAGGGCAACAATCCTAAGTCTTGGGATATAGGCGATGCTGAATATTTTACATTTTGGGCAAAGGGCGATGGTTCTAAGCAACGCTTTATACTGCGTTTTGAACAGGAAAAGGTACAAATCAAAATGAACAGCGTTCAAATTTCAAGAAACGTGAGTTTGAAAGATTTTGTATCGCATTCGATGTCAACAGCACGGAATGGAAACAGTATAAATTTAGGATAAGCGACCTCGGTATGAGCGATATGCTTCATCTTAACAAGGTAAGATATATCAGTCTTTTAATATGACACTAAACTCTTCGGGACGACTTTGGATTGACGATTTTGCTTTTACGAATATTGGTGATAAACTCACAGGACAATCAGTAAGCCATGCAACGCCGGTCAAATCGGAACCGATAGGTGAACTGGTTACAAAATATCCTGCAAACAAAGCAATTCAAATTCCAAAGACATTTGAGGTTGAGGCAGGAATTGAAGAACATATTTCAATTCATATTATGAATAAAACGGAGCATGAGCTAAATGGTGAACTAAAGGTTGAGGGATTGCCTGTTGACAATGTTGATAATGCACTTTACAAGGTTTATCCGAAATGGGTTTCATATCCGCATTGGCCGTGGAGAAATTATTCGTATAGTAACTTTAAATTTACCATTCCTAAGGATAAAAGGAGAATATACAATAACCGTATCGGATGTATCGAATAACGGTATTGAGCCGCAGACCTATAAACTGATAGTAAAATAGAATGGAGGCAGAGAATGAGGATGATTAAAAAATCTGTTCGGTTATATGTGCCGCTGTAATTGCTCTTGGTGGTGTAAACATTGTTGTAACCGCACAGGATACAGAATCACAAATCAAATATAACTATAAGATTTCAATGGAAAGTGACTCTGACTTTCGTATGGTCTACGGTTATAACGGAGGTACTATAAGCACTAAAAAGCTATGTATCAGGTAAGTATGGAAATGCTATGCAGATAACATATCCGGGACATGAGATTTCCGACCCATCAAAAGATACAATGGCTTTGTAATGCAGTTTAAGAGCGAGCCGATAGAACTTGCTAATGAAAGTATTTCAATGCTTGACCTTATGAGAGATACAAAAAATATTTCCATGTGGGTACATACACCTCAGACAGTTGACCACGGAATGGTGCAGCAGAGCATCGTGTTCTTGAAATCGCCATGGAGTATTCAAGTACAGAGGGAACAAGAAGTATTCAAAAAGTTCCAACTTCCAAACAACGGCGAATGGGAATACATAACAATACCGACATCTGCGTTTAAGTCCGGGTCAGTAACGATGGACCAAGGAATACAGAGCGATATTTATACGGCACTTAATCAAATGACAATAATTTTCCCGTATAAAGATTATTTTGGTGCTAATCCGACTTCAGATACACTTGAAACACCGTGGGAAGAACCATTGAAGATTGACGAAATACTTTTGACCGTTCTACAGATGAAGTAAAGGCAATAACCCCGCCGTCAACCGGAGAAGAAGCGTATTTTGAAAATGCAAATATTTCAGAAGTTTTGTAAAGGAGTAAAAGTCGAGGACTTTGACAAAAACGCGTCATCAAATAATATTCCTGTGCCGGCGCCATATACTGCGGAGGATATTAAGAAAATGTAACCGTAGATGTTGAGACACCTACTATTCCAAAGACCAATACACGCCAAGAACTTACGGGTGCATCATATGAAATAACCGCTCCTGAGTCTGTTCCGGAAACGGAATGATTACAATCACTTCAGGCAGCAGAAAAGTAAAGAAAACATATAATGTAAACTTCACTGCCAGAAGCAGTATACAACCGGAAGTGAGCGATATTGAAGAAAACGGAAATAATATAAGTGTACCGGTGACAAATGAATCATCGAGTGTTTCCGTTGAAGCATGTGCTCGCAGTTGTAAAAACAACGATGGAGTATGTACAAGTGCGTCTTTGCTGAGCAACGCAGTATTGGTGCGGGTGATACAACAACATTTAATTTTAACATCAAAAAGAAAGTGATAGTTCGGTAGAGATATACATTTTAATAATGAAACCGATTATAAACTCTTATGCCCGCCTATAGAAGTGGGAAGCGGAGTAATGCAATACACTGCACCTTCCGGAACGATTTTTGAAAGTCATATAATAGCTTCTGACGGTGGTGAAACTATAAACATAAACGGAACCGTCACAGGAGATGGAACTGCATTTGTTGTGTTTAAAAGATGATAAATATATAGGTGCGTATACTATTAATACTGAAAATAATACAATAAACAGTGCTATTCATACCGGTGGAATGGCATATGGACAAATATATGCGGTTTTATCGTATGGAAATACAGTATCGAGAAAATTTTATAATGCCTCGCAGACAGAAATAAACTCATGTATAAGCGAGTATAAAACTCTCGGCACTACCGAATCTGATTGTGCAAATTATTTTGAAAAATATAAGGCAATAATAAATCTTGACAATTATTTGTCACAGGAATTAACATTGTCTGAAATTGCAAAAGCCGTGTCGGTTGCCGACAGAAACGTATCAGCAGTAAGCGATATACGAAAACATCGGTGAAGAACTTGTAGTTAAGCTTTTAAACAAAACAAATTCAATTCAAACTTTAAAAGAGATATATTCCTCATATAATGACTTGGCTGAACTTGACGGAGGAACCGATTATTTTAAAAGTATATAACATCTGATAGTTTACTCAGCAATGTTCTTTCGGCTACGGCAAAAATGATTATGATTCTATAGAATCGTTGAGAAGTGCATTTAATGAAAATGCTCTGCTTGTGGCTTTGGATGCGTAAATGGTTATGGTGAGATTGGCAATCTTATTTCAGAAAATAAGAATATACTTTGCACCTTATATCAGTTATAGCAGCCTTGAGGGACTTAGTGCCAGTAATCGTACAGGATATTATAAATATGTAACTGAAAAAGAGTGGAGTCGTTGTCATCTTTAGGACATTGCTTGATGAGTACATGAATTCTATCAGTAAAATCCAAATAAAACGAACGGGATAGGCCCAGTATCAGGAAACGGTTCGGGAAAAGGCAGTACATCTATGATAGTTTCGCAAGTGACCGGAAATGATACTGTGTCATCTGAAAAGACAATAAAATATTTACAGATGTAAATACGGACCATTGGGCGTATACCGCGATAAATTCATTAAAAATCTTGAGTTATCAGCGGACGCGGAGACGGAAGCTTTGGCACAGATAATTCCGTAACCCGTGAGGAGTTTGTTAAGATGCTTCTTGGAATTTTCGGAAAGGAAACGGAAAATGTTGATAATAAGTTCAGTGATGTGGATGAGAATAAGTGGTATGCTCCATATGTAAATACTGCTGCCGATATGGGTATCGTAAGTGGAATTGAGGAAGATATATTCGGTGTGGGAGAAAAATTACACGTCAAGATATGTCAGTTCTTATAGTACGATATCTTAAGCAAGAAAACTGTGAATTGAACGGTGCTGCGATAGATAGCTTTACAGATGATGGTGATATTTCTGATTATGCTAAAGATAGCGTGTATGCACTAAAAAATCTTGGACTTATAAACGGTATGGGTGATGGAAGCTTTTATGCCGAGGGCAATGCAACAAGAGCACAGACTGCTCAGATACTTTACTCTGTATCTCTGTTTATGAAATCAAGAAACATATCGTATACGAATTTGACAGGCAGTGACAGATATATGCTTCTTGCCGGAAAGTTTATGGCACTGGATATAATTCCTTTTCCTAACGAGGAAAACGGTATTGTAACGAAAGGTCAGTTTGCAAAATATCTGGCAGGTTTTGTGAATGCTAAAATTATGAGAAAAGCGATGACAAGACCATATTCAGTGATGTGGTGCCCGGAAGTACATATTACAATGAAATTCGATTTCTTTATGATAACGGTTATATTGATAAGAACAACTCAGTATTTGGGGCTGACAATCCGATAACTCTGGGTGAGGTTGCTATTATCATGTGCCGTGTACTGGGATATGATGTTTATGCTATCGAGAACGGCGGTAATATCAGTTCATACTACAGTGTAGCGGTAAGCAACGATATTATTCCGAATTTGAGAAAGACTATTGATGATACGCTTTCTTTATGGATATATTGGAGATATTTGATTCGGCCCAAGGCATATATATGGTTGTGGATGATTTGGATAAATCGTCAATATACTCTATTTCTAATATAACACCTTTGTATTATTATCATAGAATACTTACCTTGATGATATAGTATATGTATGTGGAACTCGCACATTAGACGGAAGTGGAGGTCTTAGTGCAGATGAAGTGAGAATAGGTTCTTATAGTTTCAGTACGGATATAAAAGATGTATACAGATACCTTGGTTACAGAGTAAACGCTTTTACGTTGAAGATGATGAAACTCTAAAATTTATTGAGCCGAACCAGAAAAATAATGTCCTTTCATTAGAGCAGGACTTGATTTCAGACTTTGATGGTTCTGTATTGAAATATTATAAAAATGAAACAACAAACTCGGAGAAGAAAGAAACACTTCCGAAGACAATAAATCGCTTGTATAATTACAATTATGTTGCTGAATATGATACAGAAGACATTAAAACGCTGATGAGGTTATTCTGATAGACAGTAACAATGATGGAATGTATGATACAGTAAATGTAATCAGAGAAGCAATATACTGTATAAATCAGCTTACACCGTATGAAAATACATTATATGATTATTATAATCAGCCGTCGATAAAACTTAATGATTTGGAACTGTAATTGTATATGACACTGACGAAAAGTTTACATCGATAGGAAATTTAAAGATTTATGATATTCTTTCAGTTATCGAGGATAAACAAAAAGAAAATGCTGTAATTTACATATCGAGGGAAGAAGCTGACGGAGTTGTTAAGAGGACTGCTCGAAACAACGGGAATTTAACAGTTAGTATTGATGATGCGGAGTATGACTTGACAGATATTCTTGCGGCACAAAATACAACATATTCATTATTGTCAGTAGGAAATGCTGTCAGTGTATTGCTTGACCATCGTGGCAGAATAGCATATGCCGAATTTGATGACAATGATGAGGTAAATAACTTTGCATATCTTGCACAAGCTTTTCCGGCAGAGCATAGCGATGGACCATACCTAAAAGTATATACTACATCCGGAAATATGGAAACATTAGAGTTCGCACGGAATGCAAAGGTAAATAACAAAAAGTAAATGAATATACAGACATTGAAAGCTATTCAAGGATGTAAATACAGACCGGATTCAGTTAATCAGCTTATAAGATACAAGCTGAATAATAATGGTGAAATTCAGTCAGTAAAACTGCACAATATGTAGATGCTGACGAGCTTTATACAACGGCAAGTGTATTCACCCGCAGCACAGACCTTTCTGACACATACTATAATGCAAACTATAGGAGTTTCCCGGGTTATGCAAGACTTTCGGAGAAGACAAAAATAATGTATGTTCCGGCGAGCAAATCATTAATGGACGACTCAATATTATGAGATAAAGCAATTTAAAGATTTGAAGTCTGCAACTTTTGGTACGGTGGAACTATATAATATGTCTAAGGACATGGTAGCGGAATTGCCGTAATACGTTCGGATAATGCAGGAGGAAATGAGCTCACTTACAGTTCTGTTATGGCGGCGGTTAAGAATGTTTCGCTCACTTCTGTTGATGATGACGAGCGTTATTTACTAACTCTTTTATACAATGGTACAGAACAGAATTTGTGACCGCTGAGGTAGAACGAAAAGACAGTATAATAGCAGCGAAGGACCTGTTACATCAACCATTGACGAGGAGACCTTATAAGATTGCAACGAATGCTAATAATGAAATTGTTGACTATCATAAAATATTTGATTTTGATAACAATGATAATCCCGATGTGGTAATCAGAGGCAATGAATACGGAGAAACAAAGTCATATATCGGTTCTGCAAAGACACTTATCGCATTTGATGACATGGCTGCTAATCCTGATACCGATGTTGTATCGGGACGTATATGGCAAGGCAAAATCCATACTGGTTCACCGGTGTTCAATATTCAACGGAATTTGGCATTGTAAAATCAATAACAGGTTCATCAATGATTATACAGACATATCCGAAGGAACAGCAGGAAGCAACAGTCTGGAATGCGAAAGATACTTCAATCTTAAAATAATCGTGTATATTTTTGGAGGACAGTCGCGAAGGAGTTCATTTGGGAAGTCTTGATGATATAATTCCATCTAATCTTGCAGGAGAGGCAAAAGCTTCGAGAGTGATTATTTCAAGACATAACGATGTGCCATCGATTGCGGCAATAGTAATACGATAAAGTAACATGAATAAATTAAGAAAAATAATTGCGTTGATGCTTTCTCTGAGTGTAATATTTACAGCGGCAATATCAGTGTTTTCAGCTGAAAACTTTGATGATGACGGCAACAGAGATAATGATGCGGGACTAAGCGATGAGGAACAAAATGTTCTCATTCAAGACTCGCACCTAAGCATGAACTGGATAACCCGATGACGCGTACATAGAGGATATTGAATATGATACGTACATTATGGTTAAGAATGAATATGATGAAACACTAAAAGCGTACAGCTTTTGAAATGTGAGTTCCTATTGATGATGGTTCATATCTTCAGCCAATCAAGGCAGGTGAATTTTTCTGTCAGTGTGCCGCTTCATAAACTGTGACTCATTTTATGACGAAGATGCAAACAAAGAAGACATGTGGGAAAAAAGCCCATGATATGTAAAAGTATGGGATATGTAGATTTCAATATAGATTGTACGGATGAAATAAGTTTTGATAATGCACTCAGAACACTTGTTAAATGCTTTGGGGTATAAGCAGATTGCTTATATGTATGGAGGCAATGATAATGCGTATATACAAATTGCCGCAAATTATGATATAACAAAGAACTTTCTGGATAACCGAAGTGCTTCTATCAGAAGAACTGATGCGGCATCTCTTCTTAATGATTCTATAAAGGCCGATGTATACATTTCATATGGAAATAACGGTCATAAAAGCATTAATACTTTAGAGTATTTCAAGGATGCTTATAAAATCACCGGAGTTGTAGAATCTGTTTCAGAGCATGCAATAACGAGTGGTGATACAATATATAAGAGGTATTAGAATAGGAGATTATCTTCTTGCTGACCGCAGTGTTTATATGATTACCTTGCGTGTAGGAATATTACCGAAGGAAGATTCGGAGGAAATACTCTCTTATATATCTCTTATCACAAAATAACAGCATAATAACGATAGACGGCGAAGATATTAAAGTGTTGAAAATAACATAATACGATACTATAGCGACAATAAAACAAAAAAGTATCTCTTAATTCATCAGCGAAAAGAGATGCTTAACGGATTTCTAAAATCGTTAGACGAGGAAGATTTTATAACTGCGATTATATCAGATTAGTGGATAACGATAACAATGGTAAGTACGATGTTGTTTTTGCTAAATATGACATAATGGTTGTAAAACGTATTGTAGAGTCGCAGGGAATGATTTATGGTCTGTACAATGATGACCCAAACGGGTCATTAAAGGTAAATTTTGCTGACTGCGACGACTGACCGTATGGGCAATCCTGTTGATGCTTATTATATAACAGAGGATTCAATTCTATCAGTTGCTAAAGATATTGAAACAAACAAGACAAAAGATTATAGTAAGCAATTTGATGTATACCGGTGTAGTAAAGAGCACTAATGGCACTAAAATTAAATTTGAGGACAGGACATATAAGTATTCAACAAATGCTGAATACTATAAAGACATAAAACAATTAAAATGGAAATAAATATACGGTGTATCTTGATTACCGAGGTAGGATAGCCGGTTATGATTTGCTTAAAACTGACGATATACAATATGGATTCTTAATACGAGGCTTGGATTGAGGGGATAACAGGAGATGTGATAGCCAAACTACTTCCTTATACCGGTGATATGAATGAATTCAAACTTGCAAGAAGTACAAAAATTGATGGTTTAACTTGCAAAGGTGCAGAAAAATAATAACTGCATTAAAATAGCAGCGGATTATCAGAGGTCTACGCTTGCAACACTGGATTCGTCATATAAGATAATGGCTGATTATAGTGATGACAGTTATGTGTATGTAAGAGTCCCAATTATGTATAAGCTCAACGATGAGGGAGAGATTAAATATATCGATACTCCATATCATAGCGACAATGAAAATCCGGAGTGGAATGATGTATTCCATGACAATTCTATGACAATGTATAACGATTTTCTAAAGGACATCTTCCATAAAACCGGGAGGCATGTATCTTAGAAATACACTTGCATTTAATAGTGATAACGGAAATAATGTGGCGATAAATTCAAAGACAAAGGTTTTTGTAGTTCCTGTTTCAAACGATAGAGGGATATCGGAGATACATCACAGTATATTAAGACAAATTTAACCTATTTCGATGATTGGGTATATTATCCGCAGACCGGGACACAATACACAATCGAAAATCGCATTGAAGCATATAACGTGGATGAATCTCGGACAGCAGGTGTAATAGTATATTATACAAGTGACGTAATACCTGAGATAGATAAAAAGTACCACTTACAGTAGTGGACGAAGTAGTAAAGGCAGTTAATGATAATGATGAGAGTGTAACTCGAATAATCGGCTGGCAGGGTAATGCTCAAATGCAGGTTGACCTTGCAGAAGATGTCTATCTGAAACGTTACTATAATGGACCTAACGGTTCAAAAATTATGTCGGAAGTAAAGCATGGTGATATAATTCGTTATGTTACAAACAGTAAAGGCGAGCTTGTGGATTATGTTAAGGTATTCTCTTTGAAGGATGAAGACAATCCTGATTATGTAAACAAGGGAATGAAGAAGGAAAACTGTTGAGCCGTCAACACTAAATAAAACAATGATTGCTGTGTCAGACGGAAAGTATGCTGAAAATGGCCATAATACATCACATATATACAATGCCATTGGTAGCTATAATTACGGTGCAATGTATAGATTGGTATATGGTACGTTGCTTTACAGAAACGGAACAAATCTTGTTCTGAAAACAAAAGTTGATACTGCTCTGGGACAGACAGACAAAATTGAAATAGCTGATTTCTCGGGATATAATGTGTTGTTTATTGATGAGACTACAAATAGAATATATGTTCCCACAGAGGATGATTTGCTCGCAGAGCAGAGTGCCGGAGAGGCAGCATCAAAGGTAATCCTTCATACCGAAGGCGGTAAACAGCGTCAACTAATTATAATAAAAGGGCTGGATAAAAGCTCCTTTTATCTACTGCATAAATCGAACACAACAAATGAGAGACTGACTTATCTACAGACAGAAAATCCGAGGCGTGATACGTCAGAAATTGCACTTTCATTATATCAGTTTAAGCAACAAGATGGATATATACACGAATGACTGTCGTGTAATTTACGCATAAATTTATTATAGTAGGAGGAGTGATAAAAAGTGAATATTGATAAAGCGATTACATATGCGAGAGCATCGTAAGAAAAAGCTTAAATTATTTCTATGATTGTTTTCCTACAGAACAAAGTGAAAATCTTGTGTTCAAAAATTTGAGAACGTTTCATGGACTACCGGATTTTATGAGGGGATATTATGGCTTATGTATGAGCTTACAGGTGATAAAGCTTTTATAATTCGGCAAAGCATCACAGTGAAATGTTTCATAAGAGGTTGGTTGACCGAGTTGAACTGGAGCATCATGATATGGGCTTCTTGTTTACATTATCAAGTGTTGCTGATTATAAGATAACAGAAGATGAACAGGCGAAACAAGACGGAATTGAGGCGGCAGAATGGCTTTGAAGCGTTATCAGCCAAAGGGTAAATTCATTCAAGCATGGGGTTCTATGGATGATGCACAAAATTATCGATTTATTGTTGACTGTATGCTAAATATTCCGCTTCTATTCTGGGCGAGTGAAGTGACGGGAAACAGGAAGTATTACGATGCTGCTTATAATCATATGAAGACATCAATCGCAAATATTATCCGACCTGATGCGTCCTCATATCATACGTTTTCTTTGACATGGCAACCAATGAGCCGCTTAGGGAGAAACACACCAGGGATTTTCCGATGATAGCAGTTGGGCGAGGAGGACAGTCATGGGCAGTATATGGTCTTGCTTTATGTTATCATTATACGCATGAGGAAGCGATACTGCCGCTGTTTGAACGTGTGACAAAGTATTTCATAGATCATCTTCCGGAGATTATGTACCGTATTGGGATTTAATATTCTCCGACGGCAGCTGCGAACCGCGTGACACTTCAGCAGCTGCGATTGCATGCGGGATTCTTGAAATGGAAAAATATTATCACAATCAAGAATTTCTTGATATAGCGAAAAAGATGATGTCAAGTCTTTCGGAAAAGTATACGACGGTAGATTATCTACAAAGTAATGGAATTATAAAGGACGGCATGTATAGCAGAAAGCATGGTCATAAATCGGAGTGTACAAGTTGGGGCGACTACTTCTATCTTGAAGCACTAATGCGTATGAAAAAGCGATTGGAAAATTTATTGGTAAGGAGAACAAATATGAAATACGGACATTTTGACGATTTGAATAAAGAATATGTAATAGATACTCCGAGAACACCGCTTCCATGGATAAATTATCTTGGAACAAACGGATTTTCTCATTAATTTCAAATACTTCCGGCGGCTATTGTTTCTACAAGGATGCAAAAGAACAGAAGAATTCGAGATACCGATACAATAATATCCCTGCGGATAACGGTGGACGCTATTTTACATAAACGATAACGGTGATTGTTGGACACACTCATATATGCCAATGAAAAAGAACTTGATTTTTATGAGTGCCGTCACGGTATGGGTTGAAAATTACCGGTGAGCGAAATGGCATCCGCATTGAGCAGACCGCTTTGTTCCTGTGGACGATAACTGTGAAATACATAGAATTAAGGTGACAAATACAAGCGGTGGGTCTAAAACATAAATCTGTTTTCATTTGTTGAATTCTGTCTTTGGAATGCCCAAGATGATATGTAACTATCAACGTAACCTTAATACAGGTGAGGTGGAAATCGATGGCAACACTATATATCATAAAACAGAGTATAGGAGAGAAGGAATCACTATGCTTTCTATTCCGTAAATACTCAAATAAGTGGATTTGATACGGATAGAGATACTTTCTTGGTGCTTTTAACGGTCTTGACAATCCCGACAGTGTAATAAACGGTAGTAGCGGAAATTCAGTAGCTTCCGGCTGGTATCCTATTGCATCGCACCGGATATTTCACTGCTGCAGGAGAAAGTTGCGAATACATATTTGTTCTCGGATATATTGAGAATGAAAATGATGAGAAATTTGAAAGTCTTAATGTAATAAATAAGACAAAGGCAAAGAAATGATTGCAAGATATGAATCATCTGCAATGTGATGCGGAACTTGATAAGCTTAAATCTTACTGGGATAATCTTCTTTCGGTATTTACGCAGTCAAATGATGAAAAGCTTAACCGTATGGTAAACATATGGAATCCGTATCAGTGTATGGTGACCTTTAATATGTCAAGAAGTGCAATCATATTACAAAGCGGTATCGGCAGAGGAATGGGATTTCGAGATTCAAATCAAGATTTGCTTGGCTTTGTACATCAAATACCCGAAAGAGCAAGAGAGAGGATTGTTGATATCGCTTCAACTCAATTTGAGGACGGCAGTGCGTATCATCAGTATCAACCGCTTACAAAGCAAGGTAACAATGAAATCGGAAGTGGATTTAATGATGACCCACTGTGGCTGATTTTAGGCACTGGCATATATCAAGGAAACAGGAGATTATGGTATTTTAGACGAACAGGTGCCGTTTGACTGTGACAAAAACAATACGGCAACGCTTTTAGAACATCTTAATCGTTCGTTTGGACACGTTATAAATAATCTTGGTCCTCATGGACTTCCGCTTATAGGACGTGCGGACTGGAACGACTGCTTAAATTTGAACTGCTTTTCTGAAATCCCCGATGAATCTTTTCAAATTACGGGAGATGATGACGGCAAAATAGCAGAGTCTGTGCTTATCGCAGGAATGTTTGTGTATATCGGAAGAGAATTTGCAAGGCTTTACAAGGCACTCGGCAATGATGAAATGTATGAAAATGTTTCATATGAGATTAAAAAATGACTGAAGCGGTATTGGAGCACGGATATGATGGTGAATGGTTCATAAGAGCTTATGATGCTAACGGTAATAAGGTTGGTTCCAATGAATGTGATGAAGGTAAAATCTTTATTGAATCGAACGGCTTCTGTGTAATGGCTGGAATAGGTAAGGAAGATGGCAAGGCACAAAAAGCACTTGACAGCGTTAAAATATCTTGAATGTGAATATGGCATTGTACTCAATTATCCGCCATATTCGAGATATCGACGAACTTGGTGAAATCTCGTCATATCCGCCGGGATATAAAGAAAATGCAGGAGTGTTCTGTCATAATAACCCATGGGTAATGATTGGTGAAGCAGCGATGGGTAACGGAGAAAGAGCGTTTGAACTGTATAAAAAGATTGCCCCTGCATATCTTGAAGATATAAGTGAAATCCACAGAACTGAACCATATGTATATTCGCAGATGATTGCGGGACGTGATGCGGTAAGAGCCGGAGAGGCAAAAATTCATGGCTTACTGGCACGGCAGCATGGAATTATTATACGGTGTCACAATATCTTTTAGGCATACGCCCTGACGGACTTATAATTGAGCCGTGTATTTCAAAAGGTATATCTGAATTTAAGATAACAAGAAAATTTAGGAACAATATATAATATTTCTGTAAAGAACATAGGAGAGGAACGGTTAAAATAACAGCCGATAACGGAGTGGTAAATGGTACAACAGTTTCATCTGATGCGGAAATATGTAATGTAGAGGTGGTAATGTAATGAATTTCAATATACCAGATTTGGGGATTATAGATGACAGTTCAGGTTTCGCATTCTCTCCGCCACACTACAGACGGAAGGTTTATCTCTCCGGTAAGGAAGGCGTAAAACATATACTATGTACAGGAGACGGAAAGGTTGAATTTGTAGCTTTCGAAAATCAGACTCTTGCCTATGTTAACTCGGTTCTTGGCTATAGTTGCCTACTATCCGCTTCATTCTGTGAACAAAGGTAAAATCAAGGCTGTGCTTATGGATTTGGATGGAACGTCGGTAGAAGTGAGGAATTCTGGATTTGGATAATTGAAAAACAACCGCCAGTATGCTTGATGATGAAAGCTTCAAGATTGAAGATAGTGATATACCGTTCGTATCAGGTCATAGCGTATCAGACATTTACAGTATTGTATAGATAAATACTGCCCGGGTGATCGCTTGATAAAGCGAGGAATTTCTATTTTGAACATGTTAATCATGAAATGAAGGAAATTATGGAAGGCAGAGGAAAAAATTCTTTTGTTCCACAGGAGGATTAAAAATTTTTACTCATAATAAAACAAAAGGAATTAAGATAGGACTTGTAACATCAGGATTATATGAAAGGCAATGCCGGAAATACTTTCGGCTTTAGAACTCTCGATATGGGTGAGCCTACAGATTTTTACGATGCAATAATTTCAGCAGGATACCCGCTCCGCAAGGGAAGTGTTGGAACGCTCGGTGAGTTGTCACCGAAACCTCATCCGTGGCTTTATGCTGAAACCTGTGCAGTTGGACTCGGAATCAATTTTGATGAACGTAATAGCGTAATCGCTATTGAGGACAGTGGTGCCGGAGTATGTTCGGCAAGAATTGCGGATATACAACAATAGGACTTGCGGGAGGCAATATAAAAGAAAGTGGAACAATGCCTATGTGTAGCCGCTATTGCAATAATCTCGCAGAAATACTTGATTACATAGAGGAGGAAAGAGTAAATGGAGCGAAAAAATATAAAATGCCATTTTATATCCAATACCCATTAAGGACAGAAGTGGAAATTCAGTGCTCAAAGAACAGACATATGCTTTGTTACCGCAATTGATATGCTACTTGATATTTTTGAAAAGGAGCCGGATTACAAACATTTTCATCTTGACTCACAGACGCTCCCCATTCAAGATTATCTTGAAATAAAACCTCAAAAAGGAGATTCTGAAAAAAGTATATATAGCGAAACTTGCAGTTGGTCCGTGGTTTTGTTTGCCGGATGAGTTTTGTGTAGGTGGAGAGTCTCTTATAAGAAATCTTCTTCTTGGACATAAATCGCAAACGAATTCGGCAAGGTTTCAAAGACCGGCTATTCACCGTTCGGTTGGGGTCAAATATCACAAATGCCACAGCTATATCATGGCTTCGGAATAGATTTTGCGTCATTTTACAGGGTCTTAATACATACATGGCACCGAAATCAGAGTTCTACTGGGAGGGTGCTGACGGTACGACAATTTATGCTTCAAGGCTGGGTCAAAGACCGAGATATAATGTGGTATATAATGCAACGTCCGGTGTTTTATGGTAAACGTGATGGTGATAATCGTCGCGTTTCATGGGAAGCAGACGGAATATTCCGTTTTGCAGACCCGGCAAGGTGCGAATATGAATATCAGTATTCGCATAGAAAATATGAGTATCATGACGAATATATAGCTGAAAAGACGGAGCAGGCACTCTCTGAACATGACGATGAGTGGACAACGCCTAACCGCTTCTGGTCAAACGGTCATGATTCATCAATACCGGATATGAGGGAAGCAAGGCTTATAAAGGATGCTAATGCTGTTTATGAAGGTGTCGATGTTTTCCATAGCACAGTTTATGACTTTGAGCAGAGCGTAATAAGAGATTTTAATAAAAACTCGCCAGTTTTAAAAGGAGAAATGCGTTATCCGTTTACAAAGGCAGTGTAAGTGCACTGTTTGGTTGGATTCTTTCTGCGAGAACAAAGGTCAAACAGAAGAATTTTGAAACAGAACGATTGCTTATCATATGCTGAGCCTATGGCTATTTTGCAGCTTTATGCGGAGCGGTATATCCGCAGGAGTTTATTGATAAAGCATATAACTATATGCTTCAAAATCATGGACGATGATTCAATCGGTGCGTGTGGCAGAGATGTTGTATATAATGACGTAGACTATCGGTTCAGACAGTCTCAAGAGATTGCAACCTGTGTGCTTGAAAGAGCTTTTATGGATTTATCCGGTGACATTGACTTTGCGGGATGGGATAAGAATGATATGGCACTTGTAATGTTCAATCCGGCTCCGTTTAAAAAGTATGACAGTTCGTGTGAACTTGAAATTCCTCTTAGTGGGAGTGTGACAGCTTTGAGATTGTCGATGCTGAGGGTAATGTATGCCCATATCAGAATATATCATCAATTAATCCTATGTATCAAATTGTTCAAGACTTGGCAGACGCAGTTGATGTGTTGCCTGTTTCAAGACATACGATAAGAATATTTGTTAAGGATATTCCGTCGATGGGTTATAAAACACTCAAGGTTGTACCTAAGTATCATACACGAGCTGCAACGCCGATCAATATGCTTTGTGGGATAAATACTATGGAAAATGAATATCTGAAGGTTAAGATAAATTCAAACGGTACGCTAAAGGTTACTGAAAAAACCGGTAAGGAATACGATAATATCGGATATTTTAAGGACACAGGCGAAAACGGCAGCCATGGGGCATAAAACTCCGGAAATTGATGAGGAATATACAACTATTAATGAACAGGCGATTGTAAGTCTTGTATACAGTGGTGAGTTTGAAACGAAGTACAGAATAGTTCTTAATTGGGCAATTCCGAAAATATAGTTGATGGTGGCAAAAGAAGAAGCTCACGTCTCGCCCTTACAGAATAGAAATGCTTGTAACACTCAGAAAAGGTGCAAGATGGGTTGAATTTGAAACGAAAATTAATAACAATGTTCCTAATCATTACCTTCAAGTTTCATTTCCAACAGATATTGATACAGAGTTTGTATATGCACAGGGACAGTTTGATGTTGTAAGCGTCAATTGCCTTCTAATTATTCGCTATACGATGAAATTCCGATGACAGAGCATCAATGAATTCGTTTGTTGATATATGCAATAAAATGAAGGCGTGGCGGTTTTGAATACCGGACTAAAGCATGAAGCAGATAATGACTATAATCATACTGTGTATTTGTCATTGCTGCGATGCTTTGAACTTCGCATATATGTAACTCGAGGAGCAGAACTATTCGAGAATAGAGAACGGTTCACAGTCTTTTGGTGAACATACTTTCCGATATGCTTTTATGCCTCATAAGGGTGATTGGGAAGATGCTCAAGTATGGAAAGCTGCTGAAGATTTTAATATGGAAATACTAATTGGACAGACAGCACCAACAGAACATGGCAAGAATCCTCTTGAAAAGTCATTTATTGAACTTGAAAATGAAAATCTACACATAAGTGCCGTAAAACGCAGTGAGGACGGCTTAGGGTGTCAATGGTGAGATTATTTAATCCGTCAAGTGAAACAGTTAAAAATAGAATTAGATTTAATGGTGGCATAGCGGAGATATCAGATAAACAATCGCCAATGAAAGACAGGTACACTCGTTTGAACTTCCGTGTACGGAAAATAGGAAGTGGGCAAGTGTTAAAAAGTCACGCTTGAGGAACTTTCAGGGACAGAGCTTTCAGTGGATACAAATGGCTGGTGCGATGTTGAAGTTACTCCAAAACAAATTTATACATTAAAATATGAATAATGTGCCGAAAACATAATTAATCGGTAGTGAGAAAAGTTTACCTCGTTTTGAGGTGAACTTTTCTTTATAATGTTAATATAGTAAAGGACTGTTTAGAATAGGTTTTATTTATTGGACAATGGATACCTTCCAATATTCTCTCTCTCTTTCTCCTACAAAAACAGTCCTTTTATATAATTAAATCGAAAGGTGATATTCATGAAAAATTCTTAGAATCTTGTAACGGCTATTGTAATGACAGTGTCGCTTTGCATTATGCCTGTTTATGCACAGACATATGAGGAAGCTGCAGCAGACGCTCAAAATGCGGAAATTAATATAATCGTTCTGTGCCTCTTGAGGTCAAGGGAAATAAAATAGTTAAGCAGGAACAGATGAAATGGTAGTTCTTCGTGGTGTAAATGTTCCGAGTATGGACTGGGGTATGGCAGAACATCTATTTGAGTCTATGACAATGGTCTATGATAGCTGGGAGCTAATCTGATACGTCTGCCAATAAATCCTAAATATTGGAAAAACGGCAGCATATGGGACGAAAAAACTTAACAAAGGAACAATATCAGAAATATATTGATGATATGGTTAAAGCCCACAGGCGAGAGGCAAGTATATAATTCTTGATTGTCACAGATATGTTATGCCACAACAAGACGATCTTGATATGTGGAAAAGAACTTGCTGTTAAGTACAGCAATAACAGTGCGGTACTTTTCGGTCTTTGAATGAACCACATGATATAAAACCGGTAGGAGTTGAAAAACCAACTACAGTGGAACAATGGGACGTGTGGTATAATGGCGGACAAATTATAGTTGGTGGTGAAGAAGTAACTGCTATAGATCAACAACTTCTAAACGAAATTCGCAAACAAGGTGCAAATAATATCTGTATAGCCGGCGGTCTGAACTGGGCATTTGATATAAGCGGTTTTGCTGATGGCTATAATGAACGCAAATGGATATAGACTAATAGATACGGCGGAAGGCCATGGTGTTATGTATGACTCTCACGCATATCCGGTTAAGGGTGCAAAACCGCATGGGATACGATAATAGGTCCGGTAAGACGTGTTGCACCGGTGATTATAGGTGAATGGGGATGGGACTCATCCGACAAGAACATATCGGGCGGAGACTGCACAAGCGATATATGGATGAATCAGATTATGAACTGGATGGACGATACTGACAATCAGTATGACGGAATTCCTGTAAACTGGACAGCATGGAATCTGCATATGAGTTCATCGCCGAAAATGCTCTATTCATGGGATTATAAGACTACGGCATATAACGGTACTCATATAAAGAATCGCTTACTTTCATACAACACTGCACCGGAAAAGCTTGACGGTGTATATTCAACAGATTTCAGCACAGACGATGTATTCAGAAGCTATACTGCTCCATCGGGTAAGGCTTCGATTAAATATTCTGATGAAAGCGAAAATGTAGCGATAACACCTGAGGCGGCGAACTGGTATGCAACACTGAATTTCCCGTTTGATTGGGATTTAAATGGAATTCAGACAATAACAATGGCTATTTCCGCAGCAACTGCTGGAAGTGTAAATATAGGTCTTTATGGTTCTGATATGGAAGTATGGACTAAAGCTGTAGATGTAAACACAGACGTTCAAACAGTAACAATAGGCATAAATGAGCTTGTGAAACAGGGTAATCCGCAGACTGACGGTAAGCTTGCGCCGCTCTTTCCGGCATATATTTTGGAGCCGCTACGGCAGATACGGGATCTATAACTATTGATAATGTAAAAGTGTAAAACTCGCTACACCTGTTTATACTGCCAATACATATCCTCATAAGGATATGGAGAGGAAACTATATTGATATAGATACGACTGGCTTTAAAAACAGACTACGGCGTGGAATTCCAAATTTACGGAACAACAATGCAAATTACAGATGCGAATGTCTTAAACATAAATGGTGAGACAACAAAACAAAATGTGTGACATATACAAGAGATGCAACTGATACTGAGGGTTGCAGAGCAAAATTTGACCTATATACTGTTCCGTCTATGAATGCCAAGTATTTTACCATTGATATCAAAGGTAATGGTATTGCACAGAAGCTGACAGTAAGTTTAAGTGGACTGGCATATATTACTGTAAATATGGCAGAGGACGATACTGATTGGCATCAATATATATACAGTTTAGAAGGTAATGTTGAATACCCTGAGAGATATAACGTATGTTCAGATTTCAGCAGACACGCGAACAACTGCCGAATTTTATATTGATAATATTGGCTTCTCAAACACAAAGCCGAAACGTCTGATTCCGTATCCAGAAAAGACATTTGTTTATGATTTTGCTACTTATAATAAGAACACCACAAAATATGAGGCAGCAATATCCACAGAATCCGGAAGTGAGGGAGATACAATCGTTGCGACTAAAGAAGAAGGAGGGCTTGGATTTGATTCAAAGCACTTGAGGTGAAATATTCAAGAAACGGAAACATACCGTCAAAGGCAAAGGTGGTTTATTCACCGAATGATTTCTTTAAAGGAAATGTAAATGACGATGAGCGTACTGCTAACCGTGCTACTTTAAAACTGATATGGAATATATGACAGACTTTGTGTTTTATGGAAAATCTACAAGCGGCAAGAATGAAAAGATAAATGTTGGGGTGATTGACGCAGCAAGTGCGATGACTACTTATACAGACACTAAGGAATTCACTTTGACGACGGAGTGGAAACAATTTCGAGTTCCGTTTGATGAGTTTAAATACTTGATGGAGGAAGCAATCTTGATTGTGCACGCGTAAGAAGGTTTTATATTTTCTTCTGCTGAAACAGTGGGGAAGGTTCATTCATGATTGATAATATAACTCATACAAGCATAAATGTGATATAGAATGGGGCTTACCAACTCAACTCTGAACCGGCGCCTACTCCGCTACCGGACCCTGTAACTGTTACAACGGCAGAGCAGCTTGCAGCGATTACAAGCACTGAGGGAAATATAATTCTTGGAGCAGATATAGACCTTCACAACAGGCTTTACGACAAAAAGTGTGACACATCTTGACCTTAACGGTCATACATTGACATCTTCGGGACCGTTCGTAGTGGACCCAAGACACGAAATAACGATTGTTGACACAGGAAGCACCAAAGGTGCCATTATAAATACAGGTACAACGCAAACCTCTTATGGAATAAGAGGTACAACAAAAGCAGCGACAATAAATATTGACGGTGCAGAAATTGATGCGGGAGGTCAAGCGATATTGATTAATGTTGCAGGACGAAAGTGCAATATAAAGGACGCAGTAATTAACGGGGGCAGCTATGCCATAAACGTAGGAACGAACGGCGGTGAGTTAATATTGATAATGCTCTTATAAATAATAAAGCGGATTATAAAGGCTACGCACTTTATTTGCAGGGCATTGTGCCATTATAGATGACGGAACATTTGGCTATAACGGAACCACAAACACTCTTGTAGCACGTTCAAGTGAGTTGACAATTAATGGCACATTCACAAATCCAAACAGTGGAAGAGGTGCTATAGTTACAGATAAACAATTTGTAGGTACTGTTACGATTAATGGAGGTGTTTTGAGAATACAAATGCCGGAGGGTACAGTATCCTCGATAGCAATGAGGGCTATCAGTCTATAGACGCAGAAACAAGTGAGATTATAGCGTCACCGGTAATAAATATTAATGATGGAACATTCAAATCGGCAATAGGAAAAACAAAGCCAACAAACTCATCAGCAACTGAAATATCTATAAAGGTGGGCAGTTTGCCGCAGACCCGACTGTGCTGTATCCAAATTGTATAGATACAGATATATATATATCACAAAGGTTGCCGAAGGCAAGTATGTTGTGACGGAAAAAGTGGAACCAACACCGGAACCGACACCGGAGCCGGTAGCAAAAGCAATATCGAGTATTGAAATTAACACTCTTACAGCGTCTGATGATTGTAAAGTTGGGTGCAGATATTGATTTGGAGACATCAAGTATAAAGACAAAGTGTGCAATGCGTCTTGACCTTAATGGACATACATTGAGTGGAGGCGGCTCAACGGTCATAGAAGCAATGTATAACCTTACAGTTGTTGATACAGGTACAACAAAGGCACAATCAAGAATGTTAATACATCAACTTCTTATGGTATAAAATTTGCAGTAAAAGATGCAGTTCTTACCATTGACGGAGCAAAAGTTGAGGCAATGAGTCAAGCGATAATGTTAAGCGGTACGGGTTCAATACTTCATTTAAAAGATTCTGTAATTAACGGAAATAGCTATGCGGTAAAACCTTTCAAACGGTACTATAAATATTGAAAATACCGTTATAAATGATGATTCTGAATATAAGGGCTATGCTCTGTCAGTTGCCAATGGTACAGCGGTGATAAATAGTGGAATATTCAATTATAACGGGAATATGAGCAGTATTACCTTCTCGGGTTCAAGCGAAATTACAATAAATGGCGGAACTTTTAAGAATTCTGTTAGTAAAAGAGGTGCGATTAACACTGTAAAGGGCTTTTCCGGAACTCTTACAATAAACGGAGGCACTTTGAAAATACCGCGAATAACGGTTACAGTATTCTTGATGGTGATGAAGCCACTACAGAAACAGTGCCGGTAATAAATATCACGGGCGGAACGTTTAAATCTACTATTGGTGCGACAAAGCCCGCTAACACAACAACGGTCATCACTATTTCCGGCGGAACATATTCATTTGACCCGACAAACTATGTTACCGACACGGAAACATACAGAGTTATTGATAACGGCGATGGTACATACAAAGTAGCTCCAATTCACAGGTGTATTCTGTCACTTAATGCGTGCGGCGGAAGTGAAGTAATGGTTGAGGATTTTGAGGAAGAAAATATCCTGATAATGGTATTGAACTTCCTATACCAACAAAAGCCGGATACAAATTTGACGGCTGGTACACTAAGGAAGAAAAAAATGGCAGTCAGGTTAATGGGATAACAAAAGACAATCTGTCTGACATCTTTAGAAACGAAGCAACAGTCACATTATATGCACACTGGACTCTGTTAAATTATACGATAACTTACGAGGGACTTAATGATGCAACAAACACCAATCCGTCAAACTATACGGTTGAAACTGAGGCAATAACTCTTGCCGCTCCCGGTACAAGAAAGGGATATACATTTGGCGGTTGGTACACTGATGTTGAATACCAAAACAAGATAGAAATAATCGAACAAGGCACGACGGGAAATAAAATATTATATGCAAAATGGGATGAAATAGCGTCAGGAAGTATTACCGCAAGCTTTGTATCAACAGGAACAATTCCGTCAGATATAGTACAAGGTACGATAAATGTGGCAGAAAAGGCATATGAAAATGATGAAGTTTCATTTACGGTTACGCTTCCTAAAGGGATATACGTTGGAAAATGTTTTGTGTACTGCTGACGGAGAAAATTTAAACACTATTACAGAAGAAAATGGCAGCTATACATTCATAATGCCAGGTAAAATGTTACGATAACAGTGAATGTACGTCCGATACAGTATACAATTAATCTGGATTTGCAAGAGGGTACAGGTACAACAACGACTATATACGGCAGTGTTGAAAATTTACACGTTTTACCGAATGACAATCCGGAAAAACAAGGATATAACTTCAAGGGCTGGTTTGATGCACCGACAAAAGGAACTGTAATTACGATGGATAATCTTAATACCGCTTCAGATATGCTTGCACTGTTCGGAAATAATACAGAGCTTACAATTTATGCTCAGTATACAGAAGTGGGTAATTTTGTAGTTATATACTCTGCGGTAGGAGCGGATGAGGAAACAATTCCTGATAACACCCAATATAATATTGCGGAAACATCGATAATTAAAATTCCTAATCAAGAACCCAAAAATTAGGATATACATTTGAAGGCTGGAAGACAGGCACTGATGACACGGTTTATAAATATGGTACACAGAATGACACATATACAGTCCCAAATGATATAAGCGGTGCTATTACATTTATTGCACAATGGTCAATAAATGAATATAAGATTACATATGAGCTTAATGGCGGAATAAATGCCGAAAATGCTCCTGTATCGTATACTATTGAAACAGATACGATAACATTGCCGGTTCCGACAAAGGATGGATATAACTTCGAGGGATGGTATACAGATGCTGCATTTGAAAATGCAGTTGCAGCTATTGCCAAAGGTTCCGTTGGTGATATGGTTTTATATGCAAAATGGTCGGAAAAGATATGGCTGTATATAAGATAAACAGCTATGAAAAGGGAATGTAAGCGTAAGAAAGCGTACAGACACAGATGATAGCTCAAGCGTTGTAATAGTTGCATTTTATAAAACATTAAACAATAATTCTGTCTTGATTAAGGCGTCCAATAGCCGAAATAGGAGCTATTGAAAAGGTGATGATATATCAAAGACAGTGGAAGAACCGGAGGACTATTCTTATGCAAAAGTATTTATGTGGAATGACTTAAATGGAATGATGCCACGTTGTAATTCGCTGAAGATGGATAAATAATATAACAAAACATCTAAATATTAATTTATAAACAGAACATATAACCGACTGTAAATTCTTATCTTAAAAAACGTTACCCATGTCAAACTAAATGGAATTTTGTGTCGTTTGTATGTTCTGTTGGTTATTTATTATAAAATAAATTAAAACGTGCAAATATTATACCAAATCAGAGTGGTTTCTATATACCCAATATAATTTATAGTGACAAAACGGATTAGCCATATCCGTAAAAGTGTATAAACTCTATGTTTTCAGTGTTTTGCACATGGCTATTATAAATATCAAAGGAGTGAAAATAGTGTCAGAACTTTATCCTGTTCGCCTTATTCCTGTTTTAAGGATTATCTCTGGGGTGGAACAAAATTAAAACTGTGTTTAATAAAAATCAGAACTGAATATACTGGCAGAAAGTTGGGAACTATCGGCTAATAAGGACGGTCAAAGTATAATAGCCAATGGTAAATATCAAGGATATGGCTTGAAGAGTACATAGATATAGTTGGAAAGGAAATTGTAGGTACAAAAGGTCTTGCCCTTGACGATTTTCCAATACTTATAAAGTTTATAGATGCAAAAAAGAATTTGTCTGTGCAGGTTCATCCCGATGACGAGTATGCCACTTGCCATGACGGTGCAAATGCTAAGACAGAAATGTGGTACATACTCGATTGCAATGTTGGTGCATATCTGTATTACGGATTTAAAAAGATATTACAAAGCAGGAATATCAAGATGCAATCAGAAGCAATACAATAACAGATGTACTTAATAAGGTGCCTGTTCACAAAGGAGATGTATTTTCATACCTGCGGGAACTGTACATGCGATAGGAGCGGGAATTCTTATATGTGAAATACAACAGAATTCCAATACGACTTATCGTGTATATGATTATGATAGACGCGATAAGGACGGGAATAAAAGAGAATTACATATTAGAGAAGCTCTTGAATCTTCAAATTTGAAAAAATCTACTTATTCAAATTCTGTGCTTGATGGTGATGATATTATTTTGACTCAATGTGATTATTTCACCGTTCGTCGACTGAAAGTACAAAATAGAGTGCAGCTTAGAATTGATAAAACAAGCTTTCATTCACTTATAATTACAGACGGAAGCGGGGAATTGTATATGGGTGGAGAGATTCTTAAACTGAATAAGGGAGATAGTATATTTATCCCCGCTCAAAATAATGAATATACTGTTAGCGGACCTTGTGAAATTATATTATCATTTTTATAAAATTTTAAACAAACCTAAGGAATGGAGTGATTTATAGATGAAGTATTATATAGGAATAGATTTAGGTGGAACTAACATCGCTGCAGGAATTGTTGATAAAACAGGAAAAATTATTGCAAAGGATAGTGTTCCTACTTTGAATACACGTCCGATAGAAGCGATAATGCTTGATATGACTAAATTGTGTAAAAACACTTTTAGATAAGTCGCAGATGGACATTAATAAGATTGAAGCAGTTGGCATTGGGTGCCCGGGAACGGTGGACAATAAAAATGGTATAATATCGTATTCAAATAATATCCCGATGAAGAATGTGCCAATGCGTAAATTTATGGAGAAACAGCTTAATATTTCAGTGAATCTTGAAAATGACGCAAATGCAGCTGCTTGGGCGAATATACGGCAAATGGACATAATGCTTCAAGCTATATTCTGATAACACTTGGTACAGGTATAGGCGGTGGTGCAGTTATTAACAGTAAAATTTATAGAGGATTTAACGGTGTAGGAATAGAACCGGGACATATGACACTTATAAATGGTGGTGAAAGGTGTACTTGTGGGAAACACGGCTGCTGGGAAACATATGGTTCTGTAACTGCTCTCATAAATCAGACTAAATTAAAATGACTGACAATCCGGACAGCTTAATGCATAAAATTTCGGGGAAATTCGGTGAAGTAAATGGCAGAGTGGCTTTGAGGCGGCAAAAGCAGGTGATAGGGCAGGGTTGGAAGTGGTTGAAAATATACAGAATATGTTGCTGACGGTATAACAAGTGTCATAAATATTTTGAACCTGAGATTTTGGTTATTGGTGGCGGAATAAGTAAAGAAGGGAATATCTTTTGAATCAATCAGAAAATTTGTTGAAATAAATGAATTCAATAAATATAGACCAAAAGACAAAAATTGAAATTGCATCTTTGAATAATGATGCAGGAATTATAGGTGCTGCCTTAAGTGCGAATAGATAAATAATATATAGTATAGAAGCAAATATTAATATTTGTACATAAAATATAGATAAATGTAGATAAATATAGATAAATGTAGATAAATGTAGATAAATGTAGTGTATTTTGTATTAAAGAAAGTGTAGATAGACAGTTAAATTAAATACAAAAAATGTAACTAACTAGGTCGGTTCTTTATATTGCAATAATGCTATTGTATTAATTTGTTATTTCAACCGGTGTTAGGTTGTTATCCCAAAGGAATATTTTATACTATCATTTTCTGATATCTTTAATGATGAAATATCAATGGTTGAAATTTTGTCAGCTTTAAGAGAACAATGTTCTTTTGATACCGTCAAGAGTTCCGTTTTCTGCGTACGATACTATATAACAGTCTATATCTGTATCATATTTAGAATATATTTTTGTTTTGATGTTTTGTTATAGCTTGAACCGTATATCGAAGAGTACCGTTTACATATTCAATGTTATAATTATTTTTAACACCCGATGTAAATGTACAATCTGTCGGGGGTGATAACATATGTACCGACATCACTGTCTTTTATGTACTCACATGAGAATATTGTATCAAGTGCGTCATCACCGACAAGACCCGATGAAGTAAATTTGTATGCAGGCACGACTGAATTTACGTTTGTACTCATATTTGCAGCAGTAATCGTAAGATTTGCTTTATTTATTGTAAAAGAAACTTCTGTCGAACCAACATATTCTAAGTTGTCATCTTTCTTACAACAAGTTTGTAGTTGCCTGCGTTTATCGGAGCAGAGTCAAGCACCGTACCGCTGTCAGTCTGCCAGATATAATCAAATTCACCGTCATAGTCCGCACTTTCTGCAGTGCCGCTATACTGAACGGCAACACCGTCATATGTCTTGCTTTCAACGGTTACACCGCTTATATCAACCTTTGGGCTTCTTTTATGGTAAGAGTGCCGTTTACGTATGTGATGTCATAGTTATCCTTGCTGCCCGATGTAAATGTACAATCGGTCGGAATAATAGCATAATCGCCAATCGGACTTTCAACAGTGTAGTCGCATGAGTATGTAGCTGACAGTGTATCTCCGTCAACAAGTCCGTCAGCTTTGCATGTAAATTCCGGAGCATTCATGCCGAAAGCAATAGATTTATTTTCAGCCGTAATTGTAAGAGCCGCTTTGTTTATCGTGAACGGAATTTCAACCGCGCCTGTGTGCGAAAGTTTCATCCGATACCTTTACGACAGGCTTGTAGTTGCCTGCGTTTATCGGAGCACTGTCAAGCACTGTTCCGTCTGCCGTTTCCCAAATGTATTCATAGTCACCGCTGTAGTTGTCGCTTGTCGGTGTGCCGCTATATTCAATCGGCTTACCGTCATATGTCTTTAACTGTTACGCCGCTTATCGAAACAGCTTCCGCTTCTTTGACTGTTACATCAAATGTATCGGAAAAACCTTTGTAGCGAACTGTTACGGTTTGTGTGCCGACCGTCTTTTGTCGTAGCCGCTAAGTGTATAAGCCGTAGTAGTTTGAGTTGATTCGTCCTCGAATGTCACGGTAACAACCATGCCGTCTGTTTCAAATCTTGTCCGACATAATATTCCGTAGTTGTCGGTGGGGTAGTGATTTCGATTTTCGTAATTTGAGGTTCTGCAACCGTAACGTCAAATGTAGCCGTTTGATTTCTGTATGTAACGTTTATTGTCTGCGTACCCGATTTTGTCTTGTCGTAGCCCGTTACGGAATAACCGGATTTTATTACTTCGCTTTGATTATCGTCATATATAGCCTTTACACTCATGCCCGATGTATCAAGGCTTTCGCCGTATTGTATTCAAGTTTTGTCGGCTTTGTAAGTTCAATACTCTTTACGGAAATACATTGACTTCAAATTCTGTCGACAGACCTTGATATGTAACCGTGATTGTCTGTTTTCCTAATTTTGTCTTGTTAAAACCTCTTACCGAGTAACCGTCGGGAACGGTAATTCTTTGGTTATCAGTGGTTACGGCTGTAACGACCATGCCGTCAGTGTTAAGGTCCTGCCCCTCAAGATATGTTGTCTTTGTGGAGGTGTTACCTTGATAGACGATATACCGTTTACGGTAACGTCAAAGTTCGCCGAATAATCACCGTATGAAACGGTTACAGTCTGCATACCGACTTTTGTTTGTCATAACCGCTTACCGTATAAGCCGTTGTTCCGACAGACTTGTCGGAATAATTTTAGCCACGCGATTCCGTCAAGGTTAAGTTCTTCACCGAGTGCGTATGATGTTTTCGTCGGAGGAGTAAGAGTCATTGATGAAATTTTATCTTCATATATTTTCAAATTGTCAAGCTGTATTTTACCTACACCGCCGTAGAATACGAATTTTCAAATTTATCGCCCGATGTTGTGACTTTTCTTGAATTAAGAACATTTCCCGACTTGTCGCTTATAGTCAGGAACAAATCCTTTTTGTTGTTTACGGCAAGATGAATATTGACCCATTCGCCTACCGGGATATTTGCGTTTTGTTTACAGAGATAAATATTGGTCGTATGTAAGCTTATTAAATGCTGTTGATAAATATGAATCGGTCACTCCGCAAAGCTGTACATTTGATGTATCGTTTTGATACAACGCATCAAAGTCAAATACAAGGTATTTGTTTGCAGGAATGTTGCAAATTCCGGCAAATTACGCTGTCGCCAAAGCGTAATCTTTGGACCTCTTTCGGATTTGCCGAGCCGCCGGTTGCTATTTCAAGTGATTTGTTGCCGTTATCCGTAAGTATTGCAAAGTGCGGGTATGAGTCTAATTTTGTTTGTTTGTACCCAATGTTAATTTAAACGGTCCTAAGTCTTGATTTTGTTCAGTTAATGTTTGACTTTTGATTGTTATTTGAGAGTCGTCATAGCTTTCAAAGTCGTCATTTACATAGCTTGTAAGTTCACTGCTTACTATTGTAACGGTGAATGTTGTCGTTTTCCTCCGTATGAAACGGTTAATGTGTTTGTACCGACTGTCTGATTATCAAAACCGCTTACGTCAAAGCCGTCCGTTATTGTTTTCGATGAGCCGTTCGCATAGTTTAGTTTACGGATAAACCGCTTGTATCAAGTTGTTTCACCTGTAAAGTAGGTTTGTTTTGCTCGGATTTGAAGCTATTTCGATTGAGGAAAGTTCGCCCTCCGCTACCGTAACTTCAAATGTATCCGTCATGTCAAGGTAATGAACGGTTACGGTCTGCTTACCGA
>SCPP01000149.1_pt1 | contig 70505 bp, 103 predicted proteins | sample 6106811 | NCBI WGS metagenome assembly SCPP01 (sample SAMN10720449, study PRJNA508395) | human gut metagenome | isolation source: Participant 2 stool, 15 month | host: Homo sapiens | collected 2018
GATGGCGTACAGTCCCTTCAGCAAAGGTCCTTTTCCACCATCATCTTCCGCGGCACAGGGGGCGATGAACTGCGCCATTCCGCCGGTCACCACCACGGTGGTCCGTTTCCCAGCTCCTCCTCCATCCGGTCCAGCATCCCGTCCAGCATGGCGGCGGCACCGTACATGATCCCGCTGCGCATACACTCCACGGTATTCTTCCCGATGACCCGCCTGGGCTTGTCCAGCTGGATGCCCGGCAGCTGGGAGGCCCGGCTGGACAGAGCCTCCGCCGACACCCGGACCCCGGGATGATGCAGCCGCCCAGATAGGTGTTCCCGTGGTCCACCACCTCCATGGTGGTGGCCGTCCCCATGTCCACCAGGATGGGGGCTTGTACTCTGAAGGGCGGCCACCGCGATCACGATGCGGTCGCTGCCCACCGAGGCCGGGTCGCCCATCTGATATTCAGCCCGGTCTTGATGCCCGGTCCCACCACGATGGGTTCCATCCCGGTCACCTTGACCACGCCGGTACGCACCGCGTTGAAGACCGGCGGAACCACAGAGGAGATGATGCAGTCCTCCACCTCCTCCACCGGCAACGGAACAGGTCCAGCATATTCTTGATCTCAACTCCGTACTGGTCGGAGGTCTTGATCCGGTCGGTGGCAATCCGCGCCTCAAAGCGGATCTTTTCCTCGTCGATCCCTCCGATCACGATGTTGCTGTTCCCAATATCGATGGCAAGAAGCATCTACCGTTCACCTCAAACTTTATCTTTCTATGCGCGAGCCGCCGCGCCGCGCTTTCCGGTCAAACCCGCCGGGGCGCTGCCCGGTCAGCCGGAGCAGTGCCTTCCCAATGGCGGTGACCAGCACCGCGGCCGCAATGGCCTCCGGATGCCGGAAGCGGTGACCGTGGCCATCACCAGCCCAAACACCGCGTCCAGCGCCACATTTTTCACCTCGGCATACTGCTGGGCCAGCAGGAAATAGATGCTGCCCATGACCAGCACCGTGTTGGTCATGGCTCCGGCCACGCCCACCACAGGCAGGGCGATATAATCGTTCACCCGCACCCGTTTCAGGGCGATCCACAGCCAGCCGGACACCACGCCGATGAGGATGCGGCACCCCACCGAGATCCACACCGCCTTCAGCGCGCCGGGCAGCCCGGTGGTACTCATGAAGGGCGAGAAGGCGAAGGCCAGCAGCCCCGGGGCCGTGGTGTTGATCCACATGGAGCTCAGGCCGAACACCGCCCCCAGGATCCCGCTTCTACCAGCGGGCCCAGCAGCACCGCCCCCAGGATCACTGGGATGTGCAGGGTCGTGGCCTTGATGACGGGCAGCGGGATCAGGCCGATGCCCGTGGCCACCAGGACCAGTTCCACCGCCACCAGCATGGCCAGCAGCGCCATCCACCGGGTGTCTTTCTACGGTTTTCATATTCAATTCTCCTGCTGTCGCTCCTCTCAAGGAGGATGCAACGCATTTTGTTAGGGGCTTTCCGGCCTCTTAACCGCACTATTATAAACGAAATCAGCCTCCGATTGCAAGAGACTCAGATTTTCTAAAACTTTGCGGATGTGGACCAATTCCTTTACAATCCGTCCTATTTGTGTCATAATCCCTTGGAAGCGCCCCGCGCGCCCCCGATCTCATACTCTGCCCATCCTGACACAAGGAGGTTTTCATTTTATGCTCAGCGGAAAACAGTTCTTCTTGGGTCACGGGCGGCATCGCCGCCTATAAGGCCGCCGCCCTGGCCTCCGCCCTGGTCAAACAGCACTGCCATGTGGAGGTGGATCCTGACAGAGCACGCCACCCAGTTCATCACGCCCCTCACCTTCGAGCAGCTCACCGGGAACCGCGCCATGGTGGATACCTTTGACCGGAATTCTCCCACCAGGTGGAGCACATCGCCCTGGCCCGCCGCACCGATCTGGTGCTGGTCGCCCCGCCACCGCCAATGTGCGCCAAGCTGGCCCACGGTTTGGCGGATGATATGCTCACCACCACCATTCTGGCCTGCCGGTGTCCCAAGCTCATCGCCCCGCGATGAACACCGGGATGTTTGAAACCCGGTGACTCAGGACAATCTGGAGCTGCTCCGGAAATACGGCTGGGAGGTCATCGCCCCGCCTCCGGCCGCCTGGCCTGCGGCGACGTGGAGCGGGCAAGCTCCCGGAGCCCGACGCGCCCTTCAGCACGTTCTGCGCCAGCTGGCCCTCCCCACGATCTGGAGGGGAAGCGGGTACTGGTCACCGCTACCCCACCCAGGAGCCGCTGGACCCGGTGCGCTACCTCACCAACCACTCCTCCGGGAAATGGGCTATGCCATCGCCCGGATGGCCATGCTCCGGGGCCCGGGTCACCTCATCTCCGGCCCCACCGCCCTGACGCCCCCCCTTCGTGGAGGTGGTCCCCGTGGTCTCCGCCCAGGATATGTTTGAGGCGGTAGCCGCCCGGCAGGAGCAGGCCGACTACATCAAGCGCCGCCGGCCGACTACACCCCGCCGATTACAGCGACAACAAAATGAAGAAGAAGGACAGCGACCTGTCCATCCCCTCAGGCGGACCCAGGATATTTTGCAGCACCTAGGCAGCCACCGCCGCCCGGGCCAGGTGATCTGCGGCTTTTCCATGGAGACCCAGAATATGCTGGAAAACAGCCGGGCCAAGCTGGTCAAGAAAAACGTGGACATGATCTGCGCCAACAACCTGAAGGTGGCCGGAGCGCTTCGGCGTGGACACCAACGTGATCACCCTCATCACCGCTCAGGGCGCGGAGGAGCTCCCCTTCTCTCCAAGGAGGAGGCCGCCAACCGCATCCTGGACGCCGCCCTAGCCCTGCCGCTCCGCTGAGCCTCCGCGCGGAACACGCGCCGGACTTTAGAACCGCACGACCCAATCTATCTCTCCCAGTCAAGACCACGCGTGAACGCGTGGCTGAACAAGCCCTAAAGGGCATAGTGCGGCCAGCGCCTTAAAGACGCTGGCTTTCACTATGTTCAAGCCATTGTGGACTGATTACCTCGCTTGACCCTTAAAAGGGTTTTCGTACTCCTTGGTGCTGATTTTATCCTCAATCTGATCCTGTTTCTCTTGCTCCTGGATATACTTCCGTAGGGCCTTTTCCTGGATACCCACAGTGCTTACATAATACCCTGTTGCCCAGAAGTGGCGATTCCCAAATTTATACTTCAAATTCGCGTGACGCTCGAATATCATCATCGCACTTTTCCCCTTCAGATATCCCATAAAGCTGGACACGGAATACTTCGGCGGAATTGACAGCAGCAGATGAATGGTCCGGCATTACTTTCCCTTCGATGATTACCACGCCTTTCCACTTACATAGGTCCCGGATGATATCTCGGATATCTTCCCGCATCCCCCAATAATCTATTTTCCTCCGATACTTTGGCGTGAACACTACATGATACTTGCACACCATTTAGGTCAGTTTACAAGGAACTACACGCAGACCGTGAAACGGGCTGCTGACAACAAACGGCGCTATGCTCCCGGCTGGGTGCATAGCACCTGTTTGTTGCGGGGGTTTCCAAAGGGGGCAGCGCCCCATTTGGCACACGACTTTGCGGAGCAAAGTGTAGTGTGTTATACGCTCTGTCGGCGTTGCCCTGAAAATACCGTTGCCGCCGGGGAGGGCAAGGGCATTTGACGCGGCAGGAAAGCAGGGCTTTGTTTGGGGCTGGTAAGCCGGAAACAAAGGGCTGATTTCAGCAGCAGACAGGGCGTATTATGAAAGCCCCCGTCCCTCGTCCTCCGCCCCCGGCCTATGGGACAAAAAGTCCCAAAGCTCTGGACACCGTGACCAGATGTGTGGCCACACTCCGGGAAAAGTAGCAGGACGGCAGGAAACCGTCAAGGCTGAAATGAATGGGCTGACGCCCGGCCTTGACCGTTCCCCGCCGCCCCGCTGGATGGGTGGACAAGGTGGCCAATCCCTAAAAGTGTTTGGCCGCACTCGTTCATTTTGGGGCCTTTCTTCTCCCAAAATTGAAATGGGCGGGAAAGCCCTAAAATGGCTTTCCCGCCTTGATTACCCATTAGCAAAGACGGGCGAGACTGTCAACGGCGGCGCTGAAAGCGCCGTTCATCTTGACCGTTGACTGGCTCGCCTGGCTTTGCTACTGCCCGTAAGAGATGGAAAAACAAGATGGAAAACAAGGTTAAAAATGGTTGACAAGTCTATCGGATGTGTGTTATACTGTGCGACAGTTTGAGATTGGAAGGAGGCTTACGTGTGTTAATTTGTGTACGCTAATAAGCAATAAAAAGTAGAAGTACCTTTCCACATGATGGTGGGCTTTTTTTGCGTGCGTATGCAAAGGAACACGTAGGTTTGACACGAGCAGTCTTTGAACTGTATCGTGGTGTTTTTTCGTGCTTTGTTGTTATGCAGGCGTCTGCCCTCTCTGTGGGACAACGCCTGCTTTTTATTGCAGAAACAAAGGAACAATGCAATAAAAAAGGAGGTTCGCATTATGACCCAAAACAACAATTCATGGAGAAAAACTTATTTTACACTTCTTGCCGGACAAGCAATATCCTTTATTAGCAGCGGTATTTTGCAAATGGCCATTATCTTTTATTTGGTTGCGAAAACTAATTCTGCAATCATATTGACGGCGGCAACACTGATTGGATTTTTGCCGCAAGCCTGTTTAGGCCCGTTTGCAGGTGCTTTTGTTGACCGGCACAGCCGTAAAAGCGTAATGATTGGTGCGGATTTGATAATTGCCGCCGCTGGCGGTATTCTGGCGCTGGTGGCGTTTTACATGGAATTGCCCGTATGGTCTATTATGGTTGTCCTGTTAATCCGAAGTGCGGGAACTGCTTTTCATTCTCCAGCATTCAGCGCAGCAACACCTATGATTGTGCCAAAAGAGGAACTTACAAAATGCGCTGGTTACACGCAGACCATGCAAGCAGTAAGTGCGATTATCAGTCCAGCTGCCGCAGCGTTTTTATATGCTGTTTGGCCTCTTAATGCAATTATATTGTTAGATATTGTGGGTGCAATCCTTGCCTGTGTGACTGTTGCGATTTCGTCCATACCAACGCCTGAACTATGTCCAGAAACGAAAAGACAACAGTTTTTACAGGATATGAAAGAGGGGTATGTGGTATTAAAGCAAAACAGGGGCCTCTTTGCTCTGCTCTGGATTGGTGTAATTTATATGTTCTTTTATATGCCAATCAGTACGCTTTTTCCTCTCATCTGTATGTCATACTTCAAAGGAACACCGGCCCATGCCTCTGCCGCTGAAATTGCTTTTGCGGTTGGTATGCTGCTTGGCGGAGTCATTCTGAGCATTTGGGGCGGTTTTAAGAAACGGCGGTACACCATCGGTCTTTCCGTTCTCCTGATGGGCGTTAGCAATATGCTCTCCGGGCTTTTGCCGCCAGACGCATTTCTTGTCTTTGTTGTGTGCTGTACTGTTATGGGAATTTCCGCTCCATTTTACGGTGTGCAAAATGCGATTTTTCAAGAAACGGTCAAACCAGAATATCTGGGGAGAGTTTTTTCTCTACTGACAAGCGCCGCTTCCCTCGCCATGCCGTTTGGCCTTGTCATTTCCGGGCCTCTGGCGGAGCGGCTGGGAGTTGAGAAATGGTTTGTCATTTGCGGAATTGGCATTATCATCGTTGCGCTTGCCGTATTTTTACTACCCGGTTTGAGAGAGATTGACAATACGCAATAATCAACTGCACCTTTTTCTATTACTAAACAAAATGCCTGGATGGTGGTTCTGAAAAACCAGAACCGCCGTTCAGGCATTTTTTATCTTCGTCCTCTCTGCGGTTTTGGATTCTTCAGCAAGTCGGATTTTTCCGCAATCTTTTTCAGCCACTTCCGTTCTTCTACTGACAGCTTCCTAAAATTCAGCTTGAGCCGTTTGCAGATAAACGCCAAGTACGCTTGTTCCGTGTCGCTGTCCTGGCTGACGATTTCACCAGCAGTTTCCAGCATTTCTTTTAGCGGGTTATCCTCTGGGACGCTGAAAAAATCGTCCTTGTGTGTTTCCCGCAGAGCAAGGGCAATCCCGTTTATGTCCCGTTGTATCACATAGCGGCAAAACTCGTCCTCATCAATATGGGCGGTGATAAGCTGTCTTAACTGCGTATCACTCATGCCAGGATTATGCTTTTTTATAACAGTTGCGCTCATCGTGTCCACTATGGCGTTTGCACCCTGCGCCTGTTTCAGTGCCGTTCCGTTCACATAGATTTCAAGGTCAGCCATCAGCCGGGGGAAATCCGGGTGCGCCGCCAGCTCACACAGCAGGGTATTGTCTATCCTCCCGCTTTTCAGCAGGTCAATCATTTCATCACTCAAACGCAGGTCTGCAAGATCGGCGTTTGGGTGATTTTTCATTTCAGACAGCCCCAGCAGATAATCAGCGGTCACACCGTAAAACTTCGCCAGCCGGATAAGGGCATAGTGGCTGATGTCCTTGAAGTCTTCCGTTTCGTAACTGCCCAGCGCAGACTTGGAAAGCCCGGTCTGCTCCGCAAGCTGCCCCAGCGTCAAGCCACGCTCCACACGTAGGTCTTTTAATCGCTCTTGTATGGATAAAGACATATTCACCCTCCTTGCTAGCTCAACGAAAGAGAAGCCGTTATGCTATGTACTATGCTCATAGCATAACGGCATAGGCATTTACAGTTTTATTTTACCATTTGCTACATCTTCACGAAATTTATCAACAAGCTTCGCTGTCAGCTTGGATTTACCGTAGTGTTCAAGTACAAAAGTACGATAACTTTTTCCATCTACAAGCACATCACTTTTTCTGGTCAACAACCAATTTCCGTTACCTCCTCCCTGTTCTCTAATATTCCAGTCTTTCCCATATCTTTTATAGATTTCATCTTTTTTACCTTGAACAGACATTGATTCGCTTGGAATATAAACAATTTGCATAATAGCTCCTCCTTTATTTTGTGCAAGAAGACCAGAAACCTGAATTTGTCTTTTATCTTTTTTTGATTATATCACAAATCCGAGAGCGTGGAAATAGGGAGTTTTTCAGGCTGATTTCCTACCTCTTGGATATACGGCACAGGCGGTCAAAAAGGTGTAGACTTGGGATAGTTCATCGATGGACAAGCACCTTGGAAACAGAACACGCCAAAGAAAACGGAGGGACGCATGAGCAAAAGACCCTATCAACACCTGCCGCCGCTGGAACACAGGCCGGACGGCTCCCCCTACCGCATAACCCCGCCCCAGAAGAGACGAGCCAGCGGCCTGATACGCCGGGAGTGCTGCAACTGCGAGGACGGAAACTGCCTTGCGCTGGACGATGGCGACACCTGCGCCTGTCCGCAGATGATTTCGTTCTCCGTCTGCTGCAAGTGGTTCCGCTGGGCGGTCTTGCCGCTGGACAGGACGCTGGAAGCGGAGATTTACCGGGACAGGGACTTGAAACGCTGTGCGGAGTGCGGCGGTGTGTTCGTCCCGAAGTCCAACCGGGGCAAATACTGCCCGGACTGCGCCGCCAGAGTTCACAGGCGGCAGAAAACAGAAAGTGAACGGAAAAGGAGGTCTGCTGTGGACAGTTAAGAGCGGGAAAAGCCTTGATTTGCAAGGCTCCGCAAGCCCTCAACCGGGGCGGCTGGTATCATTTATCATTCGCCCCGGAAAACGGGCCTCTAACCGTCCACAAAACACGCTATGACAAACACGATTTATATTCACCAGCCGGAAAAGGCGTTCAGTTTCACCCGGCTCCCCAATTTCCTTTTTGAAGCACCCACATTCCAGCCCTTGAGCAACGAAGCGAAGGTGCTGTATGCCTTTGTCCTGCGCCGGGCGGAGTTGTCCCGGAAGAACGGCTGGGCGGACGAGTACGGGCGGGTCTACCTGTACTACCCCATCTGCGAGGTGGTCGCTTTGCTCCGCTGCGGGCGGCAGAAAGCGGTCAACACCCTGCGGGAGTTGCAGTATGCGGGGCTGGTGGAAATCCAGAAACAGGGCTGTGGAAAACCCAACCGCATTTACCCGAAATCCTATGAAGCGGTTCCAAACACCGACTTCAAGAAATCCGGTTATGGTACGCCGGAGGGCTGAAAACCGTACTTGGCGAGTACGAAAATCAATCCTCTTGAAGTACGGAAATCTGACGGTATATAGAAATACAGAGATTAAAACCATCTATTTACATTCATTCCATTCCAATCCTATCAGAGATATTTTCGGCGGGAAAACCCGCCGGAAAGGAATGGAATGGGGAAAGGAGTTCAATGGCACAACACGCAATTTTGCGATTTGAGAAGCACAAGGGCCACCCGGCGGGGCCGCTGGAAGCCCACCATGAACGGAAAAAGGAGCAGTACGCCAGCAACCCGGACATTGACACCAGCCGGAGCAAGTACAATTTCCACATCGTCAAGCCGGATGGCCGCTACTACCATTTCATTCAGAGCCGCATCGAGCAGGCCAGATGCCGCACCCGCAAGGACAGCACTCGGTTTGTGGACACGCTGATTACCGCCAGCCCGGAGTTTTTCAAGGGCAAGTCCCCAAAGGAGATAGCGGCCTACTTCCAGAGGGCGGCGGACTTCCTCATTGACCGGGTGGGCCGGGAGAACATCGTTTCGGCTATGGTACACATGGATGAAAAAACGCCCCATCTGCACTTGGTCTTTGTGCCGCTGACAAAGGACAACCGCCTGTGCGCCAAAGAAATTATCGGCAACCGGGCCAATCTGACGAAGTGGCAGGACGATTTTCACGCCTGTATGGTGGAGCAGTACCCCGACCTGGAGCGTGGGGAAAGCGCCAGCAAGACGGGCCGGAAGCATATCCCCACCCGGCTGTTCAAACAGGCGGTCAACCTCTCCAAACAGGCGAGGGCCATTGAAGCGGTTCTCTCCGGCATTACCCCGCTGAACGCCGGAAAGAAGAAAGAGGAAGCCCTCTCCATGCTGAAAAAGTGGTTTCCGCAGATGGAGAACTTCTCCGGGCAACTGAAAAAATACAAGGTCACAATCAATGACTTGTTAGCGGAAAATGAAAAGCTGGAAGTCAGGGCAAAGGCCAGCGAAAAAGGCAAGATGAATGACACGATGGAACGGGCGAAGTTAAAAAGCGAACTGGACGATATGCGGCGGCTGGTTGACCGTATCCCGCCGGAGATTTTAGCGGAACTGAAACGGCAACAGCGGCATCATGGAAAGGAAAGGTGATCTTATAAGTAATATCAGATACAAAAGGAAATCGAAATCGTGACTTTTCAGGGAAAGGAAATCACACTGGAAAATCTCTCCCCGGTGTTCACGCCGGAACAGGAAGCAGCCAAACGCCGGGAACTGGAACAGCAGCTTTATGAGGTGTTCCGCAAGTACGCCGACAAGCGGGAGAGTGAGGAAGCCGGGACATAAGGTTTTCCAAACCCATCATTGATTTGCGGGGCTGCTGGCGGTATAATAGAACTGTCAGCAGCTCCGTTTCTTTTTTAAGAAAAGGAGCGACAATATGAACAATCGGATAGACGCAATCTATGCAAGACAATCGGTAGACAAAAAGGACAGCATTTCCATTGAAAGCCAGATTGAATTTTGCAAATACGAGTTGAAAGGCGGTAACTGCAAGGAATACACAGACAAAGGGTACAGCGGCAAGAACACAGACCGTCCGAAGTTTCAAGAACTGGTGCGGGACATCAAGCGGGGCTTGATTGCAAAGGTCGTGGTTTACAAGCTCGACCGTATCAGCCGTTCCATTCTGGACTTTGCCAACATGATGGAGCTGTTCCAGCAGTACAATGTGGAGTTTGTGTCCTCTACGGAAAAGTTTGATACCTCCACGCCGATGGGACGGGCCATGCTGAATATCTGTATCGTGTTCGCCCAGCTTGAACGGGAAACGATACAGAAGCGGGTAACGGACGCTTACTACTCCCGCAGTCAGCGGGGCTTTAAGATGGGCGGGAAAGCCCCTTACGGCTTCCATACGGAGCCTATCAAGATGGACGGTATCAACACAAAGAAGCTGGTGGTAAACCCGGAGGAAGCGGCCAATATCCGGCTGATGTTTGAGATGTACGCCCAGCCCACAACTTCCTACGGGGACATTACCCGGTACTTTGCCGAACAGGGGATTTTGTTCCATGGCAAAGAGCTGATACGCCCCACGCTGGCGCAGATGTTACGCAATCCTGTCTATGTGCAGGCAGACCTTGATGTGTACGAATTTTTCAAAAGTCAAGGTACAGTCATTGTCAATGACGTTGCCGATTTTACGGGCATGAACGGCTGCTATCTGTATCAAGGGCGAGATGTAAAGGCCAGCAAGAAAAACGACTTAAAAGACCAAATGCTGGTACTGGCTCCCCATGAGGGTATCGTCCCCTCCGACACCTGGCTGACCTGCCGCAAGAAGCTGATGAACAACATGAAAATCCAGTCTGCCCGGAAAGCCACCCACACATGGCTGGCAGGAAAAATCAAGTGCGGGAATTGCGGGTATGCTCTTATGAGTATCTACAATCCCTCCGGCAAACAGTATCTCCGCTGCACGAAACGGCTGGACAATAAAAGCTGTCCTGGCTGTGGGAAAATCATCACTTCGGAACTGGAAGCGGTTGTTTATCAGCAGATGGTAAAGAAGCTGGCAAGCTACAAGACGCTGACAGGAAAAAAGAAAGCGGCAAAGGCAAACCCGAAAATCACCGCCCTGCAAGTGGAACTTGCCCATGTAGACAGCGAGATTGAAAAGCTGGTGGACAGTCTGACGGGGGCAAACAATGTCCTGTTCTCCTATGTGAATGTGAAGATAGCGGAACTGGACGGGCGCAAGCAGGAACTTCTGGCAAGGATAGCGGAGTTGACTGTGGAGGCCATCAGCCCGGAACAGGTCAGCCAGATTTCCGGCTACCTCGATACCTGGGAGAATGTATCTTTTGATGACAAGCGGCGTGTGGTGGATTTGATGATCACCACCATAGCCGCCACAAGCGACAGCTTGAACATCACATGGAAAATCTGACTGGCGGCACCCCTCCCGTCAGATACCTACCCTGTGTAGTCCCTTGTAAACTGTACTTTACGGATGCGTAAATATCTGATGGCAGATGAAACTCGAGTTCAGGTACTGAATGAGCCGGAGCGCAATCCTGAAACGGATTCCTGGATGTGGCTCTTCCGCAGTGGGGAAGATGGACTTCCGCCGATCCTGCTCTACCATTACACAGAGACAAGGGCAAAGTTCCATGCAGCATCTTTCCTACAGGGGTTCAGCGGATATCTGGAGACGGATGGATACCAGGGTTATAATAATCTGCCGGATATCAAACGCTGCTCTTGCTGGGCACATGTGAGACGTTACTTCACAGATGCCATACCGAAAGGGAAGTATGATTACAGCCTTCCGGCGGTGCAGGAGTACAATTCTGTTCCAAGCTGTTTGATTGTGAGCGGTACTAAAAAAAAAAATCACACTGCGGAGCAGAGAAAACAGTTCCGTCTTGAAAAGGAGAAGCCAATACTGGATGCATTCTGGAATTGGCTGGAGCAACAGCACCCAAACAAAGGAACCCGTTTGGCGAAAGCGGTAAACTATGCCCAAAATCGGAAAGACACCCTGATGACCTACCTGGAAGACGGACATTGCAGTCTGTCAAATAATCTTAGCGAAAATGCGATCAGGCCATTCACGATCGGCCGGAAGAACTGGCTGTTCAGTGCCAGTCCGAAAGGGAGCTGCCTCTAGTGCTATTGTGTATACAATGGTTGAGATGGCAAAAGCGAATGATCTGAATACCTATAAATATCTGACATACCTCTTATCACAGCGACCAGACGCTAAAATGTCAGATGAACAGCTGGAACAGCTTGCCCCATGGAGCGAGACTGCGAAAGCGAACTGTCAAAACTAACTAAAGTAAAACGCTTGCATCTATCACTTTGGTGCAAGCGTGATTCATGGGCAGCGTAGCAATATTTTGCGCTTACCCTGATGGTATTATGAACCGCAGTAACGACAAAAGCTCCGTGACTTTATATTGGAGCAGTGTGAAATTGATGCTGTCATCTCTTCCGTTAAACACTTTCTTCACAACTAACAAAAAATTTACATTCTTGCTCTGACAAAAAGTGATTTATACACCATCAGTCAGAAAGAACTGTTAAACATTCAATAAGGAGTGCATGGATATTTTTAAATAGTATAGATGAATTCAGAAACCTGACGGTTGATAATATCTTCTAAGGTAATACTGTTGAAATATTTTGTGACAACATCGTACAGGCCTTCATAAATTGGTAAAAGTAATACAGTCTTCACATTTTTACACAGGTTTGGGGTGTTGTCCATACAGCTTACAGGAACAAGACTCCCCTCAGCGCTTTCTAAGATTTCACGGACTGTGATTTCGGAAGGCGCTTTTGCCAGCCTGTAACCGCCCATATGTCCCTTTGTTGCGCTAAGTAAATTACCTCTGTTCAGGAACGGGATAATCTGCTCCAGATATTTCTTTGAAATATCCTGTCTTTTTGAAATGTCTTTTAATGCGATAAATCCCTGATCATAATGCTGCGCCAGATCTATCATCATGCGCAGGGCATAGCGTCCTCTGGTTGATATTTTCATAGGATCACCTCCTCGCTGCCTATTATACTACAGAAAAGATAGGCTTTCAACGCTTAAAAATAGATTGACAAATGGAATCTGTGGCACTATACTTACATAAACATATATAACCTATATAAATAATAGGTAATAAAAGAATGGAGGAAAAAATCATGGCAGATATCAGGAAAAGCTCATTAGAATTAATCGGAGGAACACCACTTCTGGAGGCGGGAAGATACAGTAAAAAGCAGGGGTAAATAAGGCGGTTATTTTGGCAAAGCTGGAGTATTTGAACCCGGCAGGATCTGTCAAAGACAGAATTGCGCTTGCTATGATCGAAGATGCAGAGAAACGCGGCATTTTAAAGCCTGGAGCGACGATTATTGAACCGACCAGCGGGAATACTGGAATCGGGCTTGCGGCTGTGGCTGCGGCAAAAGGATATAGGGCTATTCTTACACTGCCAGATACCATGAGCATTGAGCGCCGGAATCTCCTGAAGGCTTATGGAGCCGAGCTGGTACTGACGGAAGGTTCCAAGGGGATGAAGGGAGCCATTGCGAAAGCAGAGGAATTAAATAGGGAAATTGAGGGCTCGGTTATTCTGGGGCAGTTCATTAATCCCGCAAATCCAAAGATACATAAAGAGACGACAGGGCCGGAGATCTGGAAACAGACAGATGGAAAGGTGGATATCTTCGTTGCCGGCGTCGGAACAGGAGGAACCATTACTGGTGTGGGAGAATACTTAAAGGAACAGAATCCGGATATCCAGATTGTAGCAGTGGAACCGGCAGGAAGTCCGGTTCTTTCCAAGGGAACCCCGGGAGCCCATAAGATTCAGGGGATCGGAGCCGGATTTGTGCCGCAGACACTTAATACGGAGATTTATGATGAAGTCATTACGATTGAGAATGAAGACGCATTTAAAGAAGGGAGAGCTTTTGCAACATCAGAAGGCATCCTGGTCGGCATTTCTTCCGGAGCAGCATTAAAGGCTGCGGTTATCCTTGCAGGCAGACAAGAGAATGCAGGTAAAGTGATCGTTGCATTGCTTCCCGACTCTGGAGACCGGTATTTGTCAACAGCCTTGTTTAGCACAAATTAAAACTGCAGGTGATACAATGACATTAACACAGTTACAATATGTAGTGGCAATTGCGGAAACAAAGTCCATGAATAAAGCGGCGGCCGCTTTATTTGTATCACAGCCGGCATTGTCAGGTACAATTAAGGATTTAGAAGAGGAGCTTCAAACGGAACTGTTTATCAGAACCAATAAGGGAATCGTGATCACAACAGAAGGCCAGGAATTTTTAAGCTACGCAAGGCAGATGGTTGAGCTTGGAAATCTGGTGGAAGAGCGGTTTGTGAATAAAACAATAGCAAAAAAGAAGTTTAGTGTGTCCATGCAGCATTATTCTTTTGCAGTGGAGGCATTTATTAAACTGGCAAAAAATTTTTCTATTGGGGAGTATGAACTGGCGGTTCATGAAACAAAGACCCACGAAGTGATTGATAATGTAAAGGATTATAGAAGTGAACTTGGTGTGCTCTACTTAAATTCCTTTAATGAAAAAGCAATGACCAGAATACTGGAGGATAATGATCTGGAATTCATGCCTTTATATGACTGTGGCATATCTGTTTACCTTAGTAAGAACCACCCCCTCGCAGAGAAGACGAAGATTACAATGGACGAGCTGTCCGAGTATCCATGCCTGTCTTTTGAGCAGGGGGAAAGGAATTCCTTTTACTTTGCAGAAGAGGTATTCAGTACCCATGCATACAAACAGATCATCAAAGCAGATGACAGAGCGACGATGCTGAATCTTATGACAGGATTAAATGGTTATACTCTGTGCAGCGGGATCATATGTCAGGATCTGAATGGGGATTTCTACGTGTCGGTTCCTCTTGATACAACAGATACCATGACAATCGGTTATATCAAGCGGAAAAATATACCCCTCAGCCTTCTGGGCAGAAAGTATATTGATATTCTTAAATCCTATAAATGAGTTCGGTATTTCAGCGGTTTATTCATTGTTATAATGGAAACTTATAGCCAGTTCTAACTTCTATGTATTTTACAGGAAATGAGAAGCCGGTTATAATAGGCCCATAAAACCTAGTTAACATATAGGAAACAGAGGCGAATCGGAGGAGAATGATATGAGCAAATACAGATTTGAGACGCTGCAGTTACACGTAGGACAGGAACATCCAGATCCGGCAACTGATTCAAGAGCGGTACCGATTTATCAGACAACATCTTATGTTTTCCGAAACTCTCAGCATGCGGCAGACCGATTTGGCCTTGCAGATGCCGGTAACATCTATGGAAGACTTACGAATTCCACACAGGATGTGTTTGAGAAGAGAATAGCGGCGCTTGAGGGCGGCTCCGCTGCCCTGGCATTAGCAAGTGGAGCGGCGGCTATTGCTTATACCATTGAGGCTCTGGCGGCAAACGGTGGGCATATTGTCGCACAGAAGACGATTTATGGGGGAAGCTATAATCTGCTTGCCCATACCCTTACCCAGTATGGAATTACCACAACTTTTGTGGATGCCCATAATCTTGAGGAAGTAAAGGCAGCGATCCAGGATGATACCAGGGCTGTCTATCTTGAAACTTTAGGAAATCCGAATGCAGATATTCCGGATATTGACGCCATTGCAGAACTTGCACATGCAGCAGGACTTCCTGTCGTAGTAGATAATACATTTGGCACACCTTATCTCTTCAGGCCCTTTGAGCATGGCGCCGATATCGTCGTTCATTCGGCAACTAAGTTTATTGGCGGACACGGAACTACACTTGGTGGAATTATTGTTGAGTCCGGAAGGTTCGACTGGAAGACAAGCGGAAAGTACGGCAATATCGCTGATCCAAATCCAAGCTACCATGGAGTAAGCTTCTATGATGCGGCAGGCCCCGCAGCATTTGTAACTTACATCCGGGCCATTCTTCTCCGTGATACGGGGGCAGCCATTTCACCCTTTAACGCATTTCTTTTGCTTCAGGGGACAGAGACTTTATCCCTTCGTCTGACAGACATGCAGAGAACACCAGAAAGGTTGTAGAGTTCCTAAGGAACCATCCAAAGGTTGCCCGGGTGAATCATCCGTCTCTGGAGGAACATCCGGATCATGAGCTCTATGAAAAGTATTTCCCCAATGGCGGAGCGAGCATCTTTACGTTTGAGATCAGGGGTGGAAAAGAAGAGGCATGGAAGTTTATTGATAACCTTGAGATTTTCTCACTCCTTGCAAATGTAGCGGATGTGAAAAGCCTTGTCATTCATCCGGCCAGCACAACCCATAGTCAGCTTACAGATGAAGAACTTGCAGATCAGGGCATCAAACAGAGTACGATCAGACTCTCGATTGGAACAGAACATATTGACGATATTATCGCTGATCTTGAAAAGGATTTGCCGCGATATGAAGGAATGAAGGCAGCTGGCTCAATTACCCGGGAATTTCCTTATTAAAACAGGAAGTTCCCTTTGATGTCATCAACGATCCGTGAAATCTTCGTAAGCAGCCAGTTTGATTTTTATAAAATAAGATCAGTGTGTAGCGCCCTCGGCAGCCTTTATATCAGATTCATGTTCGCCGATAGCTCTGATTGCGGCTTCGATCCCGGCAGCAATATCTTCGATGCTCATGGAAGGGGCGGGAGCCGGACGGTTGACGGTCTGGCTGTGGATAAAGGGAACGTGCATAAAACCGCCTCTTACTCCGGGGTATTTCCGTTCCAGAGTATAAAGTACGCCATACATCAGATGATTGCATACAAAGGTTCCGGCAGTATTCGATACGCTGGCGGGAAGTCCTGCCTGACGGATAGACTGCACCATAGCTTTGATGGGCAGGGTAGAGAAGTAAGCCGGAGCTCCGTCCTTAAAGATGGGGAGATCGATGGGCTGATTACCTTCATTATCTTTAATACGGGCGTCATCCAGATTGATCGCCACCCGTTCGGGCGTCAGTCCATAGCGTCCGCCGGCCTGTCCGATACACAGGACGGCGTCTGGCATTTCCTGTTCTATGGCCTTTGCCACTGTTTGAATGGATGTTCCGAATACAGTGGGAACCTCCAGCTTAACGATAGAAACAGAGCCGATCTGGTTCTGTACTTTTTTTACGGCTTCCAGAGCCGGGTTAACCGGTTCGCCTCCAAAGGGATCAAATGCTGTAAGTAAAAGCTTCATAATAAAATATCCTTTCCGCAGATGGTGTGAAAACAGCTTCAAATGTATCAGAATGCCAGAAAATACATCAGTACAATATGGATGGCCAGCATGAAAAGAGCCATGGGGAGCTGGGATAAGATTACGGTGTATTTGTTTTTCGTTTCCAGTACTGCCGCTGGGAGAATGTTAAAATTAGCAGCCATGGGCGTCATCAGAGTACCGCAGTAGCCAGCTGTCAGTCCAAGGGCGCCTACAATCGCCGGATCGGCTCCCTGTGCGATCAGGAAAGGTATACCGATCCCGACGGTAATTACTGAAAAGGCAGCAAAACCATTTCCCATGATCATGGTAAAAACCGCCATGGCAATACAATAGACTGTGGTAGCTGCAAACAGATTTCCGGAAGGAATCACAGCGCTTACGCCTGCGGCAATTACATCGCCGACTCCCGCAGCGGTAAACACGGCTCCAAGAGCGGCCAGAACCTGCGGGAGAATACCGGTGACGCCGACATTGTCTGTAAGACGAGTACAGTCCTTTGCCGCATATACAGGTTTTGGGCGAAAGAGCAGGAAAGCCGCAATAAGTGCAATTACTCCTGATACGCCGATGGCGTTATTGGCTCCCAAAGATTTAAAAAAGGTAGCGACCAGTACGGCGCTGAAGGCCAGAAGAAGAGGCGGAATAAATACAGAATATCCTAACCGGTCTGCCGCTGCACGTGTTTTGGCTGCCGCGGGAACGTCGCTGCTGCTGGGGGCAACCCTTTTAAATGCAGTGAGGATCGCCATAAGGACGACACATAGTCCGGTGATCCATCTGGGGAAATAGGGACCCGCAATAAATGTAGCGGCCAGAATAAACCAGAAGGCCGCGGTTGTAATCCGTTTTCACAGGTCGGATCCTTTAAAGCCTTAAAGCCTGTGCCAATAAAAATAAGGCCTATAATACAGTAAAAGAATTCAGCAACTGCAGTACTGAGAGTCCAGGTCATATTAGTTTGCCTCCTTTTTTCTGCGTTTATCTCCGAATCTGCGTTTCAAAATCCGGTCAAAAAGCAGTGCATAGACCACACCTGCCACCAGAGAAAGTACGGCGATGGGGATTGACTGTCCGGCAATCTGAAGGGCGTCTACGGATAGCCCTGTTCACTTAGGGTGGACACAATCAGAAGTGTGCCGGAAGAACCCATAAAGCAGTTCTGAGCAAAAAAGTTACCGTAATTTTCGCTTCCTGAGCACATACCCTTAATTTGATCTTCAGTCTTTTCGTCCAGTTTGTCATACTGGACAACAGCGGCTGCCTGAGCCATAGGATTGATCAGAGGACGGATAAACTGGACATGGCCTCCGATGCGAAGAGAAAATGCCGATGCAACCGTACGAATAGCCTGCCAGATCGCAATCAGACGGCCGGTTGTAACATTTTTCAACGATTTGATAAAATCGACAGCCTTATCCTTTAAGCCATTGCGCTCGCACAGTCCGATAACGGGCAGGGTCAGGATAAAAGAGTAGCTGTCCGGTTAGTGATAAAGGCGGTTCCAAGAGTATCCAGAATCTCCAGCGGACTCATGCCTGCCACCAGACCGGTAGCAAGACCTGCTGTTACCACCACGGCTAGAGTGTCCAGCTTAAGTATAAATCCTGCAATTACGATGAGGACGCCGATCAGTTTCACAATTTCCATACAAATCTCCCTCCTTAATAAATGCGCTGTAAAAGCGCTTTTTATTTTTGACATCCGGATGTGTCGATAAAATTGTCGGAGAGGAACAACAGGAAAATATTCTGTATTCTTCAGCGGATCAGACTACACACATAATAAAAAAATATGGTATTATTAAAACAGAGAGAAACACAGTACAAAAGTTGATTTCAAGGAAGGGAACAACAGAATGGATTGCATAGGAGAAAGAATTTTGAATGCATTTTGCGGCGCAGTCGCCATTTATGATGAAGAATGTAAAACGTTTTGTTTTCAATATTGTCCGGAAAAAGTAGTGCAGCTCTTAGGGTATGATATGCCGTATTTTGATCTGCATTTCAGTAAAGATGCCCTGGGGCTTTTGTGTGACGAGGACAGAATGGAAGTGGAGCATGCAATTATGTCCGCAAAGTCCAGGCATATAGGAATCAAAGTTTACTCTCCGGTCAAAGAGAAAACAAGCTGTTTAAAGTGGTATAAAATAGAGGGATGGGAGGATGGAACAACATACTGTCTCCTTTTTGGGGGAATGTCCCAGGAAACCCAGCTGTTCCAGAGCATAGCCAGTGAAAATGCAGACAATATTTATGTGATTGATAAAGAAAATTATGATCTTCTTTATGTAAATGGTTTTAAACGTGCATTCTGGAATGAGGAAGGGCAGAATACACCTAAATGTTATGAGCATATTTATAATAAAAAAGAGCCCTGTTTCCATTGTATGATGAAGATGGGCGGGTCAGAGGAAATGCCCTGTGAGACGAGCTATGAAGAGGGAGGGCGCTGCTATGCTACACATTTTAAAGAAACAGAGTGGAACGGGACGCCTGCATATATAAAATATGTGAGGGATATTACCGAAGAAGCAACGGTGAAAAGAGAAAAGGAGCGTCTGGAAAAATATTTCGAGACAGTTTTGAAGTACCTTCCGGGCGGAGTTGCTGTTGTTCACCATGGACTGAATGGGAGATTGACTCCGGAGTATTTGTCCGATGGATTTGCCGAGATGGTTGATATGTCTATGGAAGAAGCCTGGGATATGTATAAGACAAACGCGCTTTCAGGTGTCCATCCGGATGATCAGGAATATGTAAAACAGACATTAGACCGCTGTATTCGTGAAAACTGCGACAGAGAAGCCCTTCAATACCGGCTGAAGAAGGGGAGCGGCGGTTATATCTGGGTCAATACAAAATTTTCCGTTATTCAGTGTGAAGCTGGGGACGCCATGGTTTATGCGGATTATCATGACATTACAGAAGAGAGAGAAATGCAGGAGAGATTAAGGCTTCAGTACAGGGAGCAGATTTTCCAGCATTATTTGATAACAGATCCCAACACACTGATTTTAGGGCATTGTAATATCACAAAAAATAAGATTATTGAGATTGAAGACCGTACCAATTCTGGACTTCTTGAACGGTTTGGTGATAAACGGGAGGATTTTTTTACAGGAATTGGAACTCTGGTAGCGTCAGAAGCGGAGCGGAGCCTGTTTTATGAAAAATATTTAAATGAACCGTCTATCAGGGCTTTTGAAAATGGGATAAAGGAAGTTCTGATGCCATGTTTTGTGAAGCTTCCGAATTATCCGCAGGGAAGATATGTACAGTTTAAGGTGAATCTTGTGGAAACCCCGGATACGGGAGATATAACGGGTATTTTAACGGTTACAGATATTACGGAAAAGACAATACAGGACAGGATCATCCGAATGCTGTCATCTTTAAATTATGACCTGGTTGCAGACGTGGATTTGATAAATGATCAGTATAAAGTCGTAAGCGGTGGGGACCATAATATAACAGAAGCTCAGGGAAGCCTGATGGAACGGGTGAGACGTGTGGTTGAGGAGCTTGTGGTGGACTCGGAGAAAGCATATGTAAGGGATATGCTGGATCCGGGGAAGATGGTCAGCCGGCTGAAGGACGGAGAATTCTATTCGTTCCGGTATTCTGTAAATAATGGAAGCAATGAAATCCAGACTAAAAATATGATTATTTCCGCCATTGATCTGAGTCTTGGCAGAATCTGCCTGGTGCGGACAGACGTAACCGATATGCTTGCCGCGGAAAGAAAAGTGAAGTATGATCTGGAAAAGGCATTATCAGAGGCAGAAAAGGCAAGCAGGGTTAAGAGTGATTTTCTGTCTTACATGAGCCATGATATCCGTACCCCTATGAATGCTATTGTGGGAATGACAACCCTTGCGCAGGCCAATCTTTCGAATTCACGGAAGGTGGAGGATTACCTGAAAAAGATTTCTGTATCTTCTCAGCATCTGCTGAGTTTGATTAACGATATTCTGGTATATGAGCCAGATTGAGCAGTCCAAATTACATATGAATGTGCAGGTTATTCATATTGATGAACTTCTGAATCAGATTTCCTCTATTATGGCTTCCCCATCAAAGGACGCGGGACTGAAATTTATGGTTGAGCGGGGAGAGATACAGCATCTGTATTTTCAGGGGGATGCCTTACGGATAAAACAGATTTTAATCAACATACTCAGCAATGCATTTAAATTCACCATGGAAGGCGGAAACGTTCGGTTCAGGACGGAGGAAATACCGTCATATGAAAGCGGAAGAGTAAGGTATCGTTTTGTCATCAGCGACACGGGAATCGGTATGACACAGGAGTTTATCAGCCATTTATTTGAGCCCTTCTGCCGCAGTGAACGGGTGAACAGGGTAGAGGGAACCGGTCTGGGACTGAGTATTACAAAGGGGCTTGTAGATCTTATGGGGGGTAAAATCCGGGTAGAAAGCCAGCTTCATCAGGGAACGATGTTTGAGATTGAACTGGAATTTGCTGTGGCAGACGGAAAGCAGAAGCGTTCCCCAAATGCGGATGAATGCATACCGGAGGAATCGCTGGAAGGAAGACATTTTCTTCTGGTAGAAGACAATGCGATCAATTCAGAAATTCTGGCAGAACTTCTTCAGATGTGGGGAGCAACCTGTGTTTTGAGGGAGAATGGGCTGCAGGCAGTAGAGGAGTTTGAAAGCAGTGTTCCGGGAACATACGATGCGATTTTAATGGATATACAGATGCCTGTTATGAATGGCTATGAGGCAACGCGCAAAATCCGCAGTTCGTCCCATCCGGAGGCGAAGACAATGGTGATATTGGCTATGACTGCAAATGCATTTGCAGAAGATGTGCAGAAATCCATAAGTGCCGGAATGAATGGCCATGTGGCTAAACCCGTAGATATGAAAATACTGTACAATACCTTAATGGCGTTGTTAGATGATTAAACAGTGACAGGGAGAAAGAGATATGTACATTGCAGACCTTCACATTCATTCCAGATATTCCAGAGCCACCAGCCGTGAGCTGACACCGGAGCAGTTGGATCTGGAGGCGGAAAAAGGGAATACATCTTTAGGAACTGGGGATTTTACCCATCCGGCCTGGCGTGAAGAGCTGTATGAGAAGCTGGTCAGGGCAGAGGACGGACTGTACCGCCTGAAGGACGAATACAGGTCAGAGAATGGACGGCGGTCAGAGACAGCTACGCCACGTTTTGTTGTTTCCGGAGAGATCAGCTCCATTTACAAACAGGACGGAAAGGTGCGAAAGGTTCACAGTCTGATTCTTCTGCCTGATTTGGAGGATGCCCAGAGGCTGTCGGCGAAACTGGAAATGATTGGAAATATACATTCAGACGGCCGTCCCATTCTTGGACTTTCCTGCCATGATCTTCTGGAAGTCATGCTGGAGATCTGTCCAGGGGGAATGCTGATACCAGCCCATATCTGGACGCCTCATTTTTCCATGTTTGGTGCATGCTCTGGTTTTGACCGGGTGGAGGGCTGTTTTGGGGAGCTGACGCCCTATATCCATGCAGTGGAAACCGGGCTTTCCTCCGATCCGCCGATGAACTGGCGGCTTTCTGCCCTGGACCGGTTCCAGCTCATTTCCAATTCAGATGCCCATTCCCCTGCCAAGCTGGGAAGAGAGGCAAATCTTTTGAACTGTGAAATGTCCTATGCGGGGCTGAAAAATGCCATTGAAACAGGAGAGGGATTGGAAGGCACGATTGAGTTTTTCCCGGAGGAGGGGAAATACCATTTCGACGGACACCGGAAATGCCACATCTGTCTGAGTCCGGCGGAGGCGAAACGGTATGGCGGGATCTGCCCGGTATGTAAAAAGAACTATGGGCGTTTCTCATCGGATCGATCAGCTGGCAGACCGGCCCGAAGGCTTTATACCAGAGGGAAGAAAAACGTTTGAAAGCTTGGTTCCTCTTTTGGAGGTCATTGCTGCGTCTACCGGACGGTCTGCAGCGTCAAAGAAGGTTCAGGAAGAATACTGTAAAATGGTGGATGAGCTGGGAACGGAATTTGATATTTTAAGAACGATTCCGATTGAAGAAATCAGAAGCCATTCTGGTCATCTGATTTCTGAGGGGATCCGCCGTCTGCGGGAAGGCCGGGTAAAACGTCTTCCAGGCTTTGACGGAGAATATGGTATCATCCGGCTTTTGAACCGGATGAAATTGCAAATCCGGACGGATAGATGAGTTTCAGGATATCAGCCCCATTCAGTACCGTCTGATCCGTGAATGGAACCGTGATGGAAAGGAACTGTTTGTGATCGGTGATCCGGCAGATGAACCTGTTTGATTTTATATAGAAACCCAGAGAGGGCTGGTATTGACATTTTTCCCTCTGGATGCTATAAATAAAACCATACTAAGTTACTATGAATAGTGTGCAAACGTAACACCCAGGAGGACATTATGGAAAAATATAGGAAAATTGCAGGAAAATGTCTTGCAGCAGTTCTCTCTGCTGCCATGGCGCTGTCCTTGGCAGCCTGTGCAGGAGGTACCGGAAGCAGCGAAAGCCAGAGCCAATCTGCCAAACAGGAGGCAGCTGCAGAAAAGCCTGCTCAGGCCACAGGGGAAAAGATTGTAAATGTGGGAGTAACAGGAACAGTAAATACCCTGAATCCCCTCCTGATGGACGGCGTGGAGATCAATAAATATGCCACCGGACTGATGTTTCTTCCGCTAATGGAGCTGGACACCAATATGGAGTTTGAGCCCATGCTGGCAGACTCCATTACCGCAGAGGACGAGAAACATTTTCTGGTACACATTGACGATGAGGCGGTCTGGTCTGACGGCCAGCCGGTAACAGCTGATGACGTAGTATACACAGCTCTGCGCCTGTGCAGTCCGGCCATTGCCAACACAGCCATGATGTATTATGTCTTTGAAGGCGTTGGTGATGACGGTTTTGTGGAAATGGGAGCAGACCATATTGAGGGAATCACAAAGGTGGATGATAAGACGGTGCGCTTCGCCACAAAGGAGCCCATGTCCTTAGTTACCTTTCAGAATTCCTATGCCCGGTATCTGATGCCTCTTCCAAAGCATGTGATCGGAGAGATCCCTGAGGCAGAGCTGGCCTCCCACGAGTGGTTTGCAAAGCCGGATGTAGTAAGTGGCCCTTACCGTGTCACCGCCTTTGACAAGGATCACTATGTATCCTATGAGGCGAATGAGAAATACTGGAAGGGAGCGCCTAAAATTCCGAAGCTGAATATCCGTATTGTAGAGGGAAGCCAGCTTTATGCGGGACTTCAGTCCGGGGAAATCGATATCACACAGAACACCATGAGCGCCATTCCGCTGGAGGATTATGAGAGCCTTCAGGTGCTGGAAACAGTGGAGACAAGCTTTGGTGACGCTATTACCAACCAGTCTGTATTTATCAATACAAAAAATGTGCCGGATCAGAAGTTCCGCCAGGCTCTTTTATATGCCATTGACAGAAATCAGATTTTAGAGCAGCTGTTAAAGGGCAATGGAGAAGTGGTAGACGGCTTCCTTTCCACCGCAGGCCCTTACTACGATCCGTCCATTGAGCCTGTTTCTTACGATCCTGCAAAGGCAAAGGAACTTCTGGCAGAAAGTAACTGGATGCCTTCTTCTCCCCTGCGTTTCTATATTGATTCCGGAGACAGTACCTTTGTAAATGCTGCCTCTGTAATCGCAGCCCAGTGGGCGGCTGTGGGAATCCAGACGGAGATCCGTACCATGGATATCAATACGCTTATGAGTACTGCAGGAAGCGGAGACTTTGACATTATGGCGGTGCAGTACACCTATCCGCCTGTAGATCCTTATGTAGATATTGCATGGCTTTTAGGCGGCGAGGGAAGCTGGACCGGTTACAGCCATGCTGAGGCAGAGGAGGCTCTTTCAAAAATCGCTGTATTAAGCGATAAGGAAGAATTAAAAGAGCAGTACGGTATCATTGACCGCCGGATGCAGGAGGATGTGCCCATGTTTTCCGCGTATGTGATCCGCACCATGGCAGCGAAAAATAAACGCCTGACCGGAGTAAACCCCTCGGTATACGGCTTCTTTAATCATGTGGAAGAATGGGATATCACAGGCTGAGTGTGATCCCGTCTGCCGTACGTGACCATACATTGTTACTCGTTCCCCGGCAAAGCTTTTTGCCGGGGAATGTCGGTTCATTACAAAATCTGAAAAAGGAGTTAGGAATGTCACATATTTTGGAAGTCCGTGGCCTGCAGGTTGCATTTGCAGGGGAACGCGGAAATACCATTGGCACAGACCGGATTGATTTTTTTGTGGATCAGGGAGAGACGGTCTGTCTGGTAGGGGAGTCCGGCTGCGGAAAAAGTATTACATCTCTGGCTGTTATGGGGCTTTTGGGCCGGGGCGGCCGTGTGTCACAGGGAGAAATCCTTTTTAATGGAAGAAATCTTTTGAAAATGGATCGGAAGGAGCTGGATCAGGTCAGGGGAAAAGAGCTGTCCATGATCTTTCAGGATCCATTAAGCTCCTTAAACCCGGTTCTGACCATTGGAAAACAGCTGGAAGAGGGCTTAAAGGCCCACACAGAGCTGGGAAAAGAGGAGCGCAGGAAACGGGCCCTTGATCTGTTGGGCAGAGCAGGAATCCGGGAAGCAGAGGCTGTGATGAAGAAATATCCCCACCAGCTTTCCGGAGGAATGCGTCAGCGTGTGATGATCGCTATGGCTTTATCCTGCCAGCCTTCTCTGCTTATTGCAGACGAACCCACAACGGCTCTGGACGTGACCATCCAGGCCCAGATCATGAATCTGCTGCGTTCCCTGAAAAGGGAGCTTCGTATGTCGTTGCTTTTGATTACCCACGATATGGGACTGGTGGCTCAGATGGCAGACCGGGTTATGGTGATGTATGCGGGGCAGATCATAGAAGAAGGGACGGTATTTGAGATTTTTGACCATCCGTCCCATCCCTATACAAAGGCGCTGCTGGCTGCAGTTCCGTCCATGGAGCAGAATCCGGAGAAAATGCTTCAGGCCATAGAGGGGACGGTTCCTGAAAATTACGGGCAGATGACCGGCTGCCGTTTCAGAGACCGGTGCCCTTACCGGAAGCAGGGCTGCGAAGCGCCCCAGGAGCTGGAAGAAATAAAGGCAGAGGAAACACAGAAGGCACAGGAGCTTCACCGGGTGCGGTGCTGGCGGGCAAAGGAGGCAGAGCAAAGTGGCAGAACCTTATAAGAATACAGAGCCCCTGCTTAAGGTGGAGCATCTGAAAAAATATTATCCCCAGAACCGGCCCATTTTCGGCCGTCCCACCTCATGGATCCGGGCGGCAGATGATGTTTCTCTGGAGCTTTATCCGGGGGAAACACTGGGGCTGGTGGGAGAATCCGGCTGCGGAAAATCTACTCTGGGCCGTATGATCGCCTGGCTGGAAGCCCCGACTCCGGGTGCATCTGGTATAAAGTACAGGAACTGACTGCAAAGGGAGGCAGAGGCTATAGCGCAGTGCGCACAGAGATCCAGATGGTATTTCAGGATTCCTATTCCTCTTTAAATCCCAGAAAACAGATCTTTCAGATCCTTTCAGAACCCATGCTTTACCACAGCCTGGCGGATAAGCATACGGTTCATAAGAAGGCAGAGCATCTGATGGAGCTGGTTGGGCTTCCTCTCAGCGCTCTGGACCGTTACCCTTATGAGTTTTCAGGCGGGCAGCGGCAGAGAATCGGCATTGCAAAGGCGCTGTCACTGGAGCCGAAGCTTTTGATCTGCGATGAGCCGGTAAGCGCTCTGGACGTATCCATTCAGGCCCAGATCCTGAATCTGCTTAAAAGCCTTCAAAAGGAGTTAGACCTGACCTGTATTTTTATCGGACATGGATTAGGGGCTGTAAATTATGTAAGCCGGCGTATTGCGGTGATGTATCTGGGGAAACTGGTAGAGAGGGGGAGAGCAGTGAGCTGTTTGAGCATCCGGTCCATCCCTATACCAGAACCCTTCTTGGGGCAGTGCCCATCCCGGATCCCAGAAAAAGGGAGGAAAACTGGGGCGAGACCAGTGAAGGAACAGCGTATGAGCCGTCCATCACAGGGGCAGAGGATAAGGGCTGTCCTTTAAAGACCGCTGCTTCAGGAAAAGGCCGGAATGCAGCAGCGCAGAGGTACCGCTTCGTCCCGTCCGTCCGGGCAGCACCCATCTGGCGGCTTGTAGTCCTGCTGTTTTGGAGGTAAAAAGAAACGAATGAAAAATATATTATAAAACGGCTTCTCATTGCTATTCCTACCCTCATCGGGATCACGCTGATTGATTATGCGATCATGTGCTTTGCAGGAAGTCCTCTGGAAATGCTTCAGGGCGCTCGTATTTCTCAGGAGGCAGTAGCTGCAAAGGAAGCGGCTCTGGGGCTTGATAAGCCCTTCTATGTTCAGTATTTTATATGGCTGGGACAGGTTCTTAAGGGAAATCTGGGTGTTTCCATCAAGACCTACCAGCCCGTAAGCCAGATGATCATGGAACGTCTGGGGCCCACCCTGTTACTGATGGGAGTTTCACTGGCAGTGAGCCTTCTTATCAGTATCCCTGCGGGAATATACAGCGCAGTGCGCCAGTATTCCAAAGGAGATTATGCGGTGGTAACAGCGTCCTTTTTAAGCAGCAGCATCCCGGGATTTTTTCTCTCCCTTCTTCTGGTTTACATTTTTAATATTAAGCTTAAACTCCTTCCGTCCAGCGGGATGATTACCCTGGGAGGCTCCGGAGGGATTGGAGATCTGGCAGCCCACATGGTGATGCCTGTGACCGTTTTAGCCCTTTCCATGGCGGGAACAAATATCCGCTATATCCGCAGCTCCATGCTGGAGATCCTTCAAAAGGATTATCTGAGGACAGCCAGGGCAAAGGGCATAGGGGAACGGCTGGTAATAGGCCGCCACGCCCTGCGGAACGGCCTTGTGCCGGTGGTGACAGTGACGGGATGCAGATTCCCCTTCTGTTTGGAGGCGCTGTGATCGTGGAGCAGCTGTTTTCCTGGCCCGGACTTGGACTTATGACCATGAGCGCTATTTTATCCAGAGATTATCCTGTGATTATGGGCGTCTGCCTCTTAGCCGCTGTGGTGGTTTTGGCAGCGAATCTGGTTACAGATATCCTCTATGCTGTGGTTGACCCTTCCATTCAGTACGATTAGCAAAGGAAAATGAAATGAAAAAGCAAATGAAAAATCATGAGACCTATGCGGGGGCGGTATGGCGCAGATTCTGCCGCCACCGTCTGGCTTTGGCAAGTCTGGCTGTGCTGGTTCTGATCTGCGGCAGCGCCGTCCTTGCGCCTGTGATCGCTCCCTATGATCCGGAGGCAATCGTGGGACCCTTCGGAGCACCTCCCGGAGATGAATTTCTGCTGGGGACGGATCAGATTGGCCGCGATATGCTGAGCCGCCTTCTATATGCAGCCCGAACCTCCCTTTTTGCAGGCGTACTGGCTACTCTGATCGCTACTGCTCTGGGCGTGTTTCTGGGCCTTCTGGCTGGATATTTCGGGGGCTTGGCGGATATCCTGATCATGCGTTTTACGGATATGGTTATGTCATTTCCTATATTCTTCTGGTTTTAGTGGCAGCCGCTATTCTCAAGCCCGGTTTGTGGAGCATTATCCTGATACTGGGGTTTGTAGACTGGCCGGGAATTGCCAGACTGGTGCGGGGAAACGTGCTCAGCTTAAGAGAGACGAATTTTGTAAAGAGCAGTGAGGCGGCAGGCATGCCTGCTTTCCACATCCTGTTTTCAGAAATCCTTCCCAATACCATGGCTCCTGTGCTGGTTTATGCCACCTCTGTTATGGCCCTTACCATGCTGGATGAGGCTGCTTTAGCTTTTGGCATGGGGTGCAGCCTCCGGCCGCCAGTCTGGGAAATATGTTAAACAGCGCGCAGTCGGTTACCGTTCTACAAAACAGCCCTGGCTCTGGATTCCTCCGGGACTTGTGATAATTATCGTGGTTACAGCGGTAAATTTTGTGGGAGACGCCCTCAGAGATGCCTTTGATCCCCTGTCCATAATAAAAATGTAACAGAGGATACGCGGGAAGAGCAAAAAATCTAAAAAAAATTGTATAAAAATTGAAACAGAATGTGTTAAAAAAATGTCAAGTTAAAAAGACGTAAAGGCAAAACAAACAAAAAATTGCATGATAATATTATAAAAAATTTAGAAACTCCCTAAATACCATTGATAAATCCATGGGTATGGAGTATAATTCACTCATATTGTACAAAGAAAGTAAGGACATGACAAAAAACTGTGTCTGATATGGAAAAATATGCCAAAGGAATTTGTGCAATATGACAGGGAGTGCACCAAAATAATCCTATAGGCAACCAAAAAAATTTAGGTACGCAGGATATGACAGGAGGATCACACATATGAAGGGATGGGCCCATACCATGAGTTCTCTTTCTATGTTTTCCCAGCTGGGATTGTCCCTGGCAGCCCCTCTTCTTCTCTGTGTTCTTATATGCAGCTGGCTGACCGGACGTTTTGGTATCGGGACGTGGATCTATATTCCCGGTTTTTTCTTTGGGCTGGGAGGCTCTGGAGCTACGGCCTGGAAGGTCTACCAGAACATTATGAAGCATCAGAAAAAGAAAAAAAGAACCAATGAGAGGGCATTTAACGAACATTTTTAAGGAGGAATGAGGATGGCACAGATTCAGCCGGCTGTCAAAAAGGAGACAGCCCGTGTGACGGGGATTACTTTGACAGGGTGCGTCATTATGTTTGCAGCTTTTTTTGTTCTTCATAAGATTTCACCTGCATCAGTTCCCTTTGATATGAAGGTCATTATAAGCGGCCTTTAGGCAGCGGAGTGGCTGTGGCCAACTTTTTCTTTATGGGACTTACGATTCAGAAGATCGTTTCCGGCGAGGATGAGGAACAGGCCAGAAAAGATATGAAGGCCAGCTACCGGTTCCGCACCGTTACCCAGCTTCTGTGGGTGGTGCTTGCAGTAGCCCTTCCGTTTCTGAATGGTGCAGCAGGGCTTATCCCCCTGTTTTTTCCAAGCGCAGGCATCAAGGTGCTGAGTATGTTTGGAATGATAAATGCAAAACCAAATCCATAGAAAGGAGATGAAACTGCAAGTATGAACTTTGATATTTCAGGTGCGGCCATATACTTAAGGATTCCCACAGGAATTCCCGTTCTGGGTGATTTTGTGATCACTGAGACCATGGTTGTCAGCTGGCTTGTCATGATCCTGATCACAGGCTTTTGTATCTGGCTTACCAGGGATCTGAGGGTGGAAAATATTTCCAAACGTCAGGTGGTAGCAGAGATGCTGGTAGAGCAGGCCACTAATCTGGTCCGCAACAATACCGGCGGTACAAAGTTCGACTATCTGATCCCCTTTGTGGCAGCCCTCTTTACCACAAGTGCGGTGTCAAACCTGATCAGCCTGACGGGTCTTAGAAGCCCGACAGCCGATCTTTCCGTCGAAGCAGCCTGGGCGGTAGTGGTCTTTGTTATGATCACAGCCAACAAGATTAAGGCAAGCGGTCTTCTGGGATACATGAAGGGCTTTACCACACCGATTCCGGTGATGACGCCGTTCAATATCCTTTCTGAGATCGCAACGCCCATCAGTATGGCCTGCCGTCACTTTGGAAACATTCTTTCCGGCGTTGTTATCAACGGCCTTCTTTATGCGGCTCTGGCCGTGGCAAGCTCTGCACTGCTTGGCTGGCTTCCGGGCGCGCTGGGAGAAATCCTGGGAAGCATTCCCATCCTGGATGTGGGTATTCCCGCCATTCTGTCTGTATACTTTGACTGGTTCTCCGGCGTGATGCAGGCGTTTATTTTCTGTATGCTGACCATCATGTACATTGCCAATGCGGCAGAAGGTTAAGCAGACTTATTTTACTCAGAACATTTATTTTCGAGGAGGAAAATTATCATGACAGATTTTCAGGTATTAGCAAAAGGTATCGCTCTCGCAGGATGCGCAATCGGCGCCGGCTGCGCTCTGATCGCAGGTATCGGTCCTGGTATCGGTGAAGGTAATGCGGTTGCAAAGGCGCTGGAGGCTATCGGCCGTCAGCCGGAGTGCAAGTCTGACGTAACCAGCACAATGCTTCTTGGATGTGCGATTGCAGAGACTACTGGTATTTACGGTTTCGTTACAGGTCTGCTTTTGATCTTCGTTGCTCCTGGCACATTCATGAATTTCCTGTCTTAATGGAAAAGGGAACACCGTATTCCGCAGACAGGAGGTAGGAAGATGAGAGAGACACAGGAACTTGTAACCATCGTACCCTGGACCTTCATTGCTACGATCTGCAACCTGTTCATTCAGTGCTGGCTGATTAAAAAGTTTCTGTTCAAGCCTATCCGCGAAGTGATTGAAAAGCGCAGGGCTCTGGCAGATTCTCAGATTCAGGACGCAAAGAAGGCAAAAGAAGAGGCAGAGACCATGAAGGCCGGATACGAGGCAGAGATGGCAAAGGCAAAAGAAACTGCCAGCGTAATCCTTCAGGATGCCCAGAAGGATGCAGCTGCCCGCAGTGAGGCTATGCTGCAGGAGGCAAAGGCTCAGGCAGCCGGTATTAAGGCAAAAGCAGAAGCCGATATCCTTCAGGAGAAGAAGAAAGCCGTTAATGAGATCAAAAATGAGATCGGCGGCATTGCCATGGATATCGCAGGAAAGGTGATCGAGCGCGAGATCAGCGAGGACGATCACAGGAAGCTGATAGACGAGTTTATTGAGAATGTAGGTGAGGCGTCATGACAAAAACTGCCAGACTCTACGGAGGCAGCCTCTATGACCTTGCTTCAGAAGAAAAGCTGACAGAGGAAATGTTAGAGCAGCTTGACATGGTTCGGGCGCTTTTAAGGAAGAACCCTCTTATCTGCGGCTCCTTGCAGAACCTTCTATTCCAAAGACAGAGCGTGTGGGTCTGATCCATACGGCCTTTGAAGGTAAGATTCATGTATATCTGCTGAATTTCCTGAAGCTTTTATGTGAAAACGGCATGCTCCGGGAGTTTTCAGACTGCTGCCGGGAATTCAGAACCCGGTACAATGAAGACCAGGGAATTGCTGAGGCAGTGGTCACCAGTGCGGTGCCTCTGACAGAGGAACAGAAAGAGGCACTCAAAGCCAGACTGGAAAAGATTAGCAATAAAACCATTCAGCTTACCCTTAAGGTTGACCCGCAGGTAGTGGGCGGCATCAGGGCAGAGCTGGAGGGAAGGCAGCTTGACGGCACACTGCAGGAACGTCTGTCAGGACTGCGAAAGAAAGTTACGGAAATCATCGTATAAAGGATGTGAATGGAATGCAATTAAAACCAGAAGAAATATCCAAGGTCATCCGCAGCCAGATCAAATATTACCAGAATGCCATTGAGCAGAGCGAGACGGGAACCGTCCTTATGGTCGGCGATGGTATTGCCAGAGTCAGCGGGCTTACAAACTGTATGTCCGGCGAGCTTCTGGAATTTGAAGACGGCACCTTCGGAATGGCCCAGAACCTGGAAGAAACAAATGTTTCTGTTGTATTATTCGGATCTGACCAGGGGATCAGCGAGGGACGACAGTAAAGCGCACCGGAAAGGTCGTATCTGTTCCTGTAGGCGAGGCTATGATCGGCCGCGTTGTAAATGCCATCGGCCAGCCCATTGACGGAGCAGGCCCTATTGAAACAAGTGAATACAGACCCGTAGAGTCTCCGGCTCCCGGTATCTGCGACAGACAGCCCGTAAAGGAGCCTCTCCAGACAGGAATCAAGGCAATTGACTCTATGATCCCGATTGGAAGAGGACAGCGTGAGCTGATCATCGGAGACCGTCAGACCGGTAAGACAACGATTGCTACGGATACCATTCTGAACCAGAAGGGCAAGGACGTTATCTGTATCTATGTAGCCATTGGACAGAAGCGTTCTACCGTTGCAAACCTGGTATCTGAGCTCCAGGCAGGCGGCGCGATGGATTACACCATCGTAGTTACGGCTACTGCTTCTGAAACAAGCCCCTTACAGTACATTGCGCCTTATTCCGGCTGTGCGATGGGAGAATATTTTATGAACAAGGGAAAACACGTTCTGATCATCTATGATGATTTGAGTAAGCATGCAGTTGCATACAGAGCACTTTCCCTGCTGATCCGCCGTCCGCCGGGGCGTGAAGCTTATCCGGGCGACGTATTCTACCTGCACTCCAGACTGCTTGAGCGTGCAGCAAAGCTTTCTGATGAAAAGGGAGGCGGTTCTCTGACAGCCCTTCCTATTATTGAGACCCAGGCAGGTGACGTATCAGCCTATATTCCTACCAATGTTATTTCCATTACAGACGGACAGATCTTCCTTGAGACAGAGCTATTCCATTCCGGAATTATGCCTGCTGTAAACCCGGGTATTTCTGTTTCCCGAGTAGGAGGAAATGCACAGATAAAGGCTATGAAGAAGGTAGCCGGTACCTTAAAGCTGGTTTACTCTCAGTACAGAGAGCTTCAGAGCTTTGCTCAGTTCGGTTCTGACCTGGATGCGGATACCAAAGCCCGTCTGGCTCAGGGCGCCCGTATCGTAGAGGTATTAAAGCAGGGCAGAAGTACGCCGGTTCCGGTTGAGAAGCAGGTAGCAATCCTGTATGCCGTTGTAAACGGTATCTTAACTCAGGTTGAGGTAGAGGATATCCAGTCCTATGAAGAGGGACTTTACACCTTCTTAGACAGTGATGCTGCAGGTGTGTCCGCTATGGAAGGAATCCGCTCTACAGGTAAGCTGGAGGGCGAGACAGAAGAGAAGTTAAAGACGGCTCTTAAGGATTACACAGACCGTTTTTTAAAGGCCAGATAATCAGATAAAAGGAGGAAGACCATGGCTGCAAATATGAAAGCCGTGAAGCTCCGTATGAAGAGCATACAGAGCACCATGCAGATCACCAAAGCAATGGAACTGGTGGCATCCTCCAAGCTTCGCAGGGCCAAGGAACGGGCAGATGCCAGCCGTCCCTATTTTCATACTTTAAAGGGATACGCTGGCTGACATTGCGGCAGGCAATACGGACTTTATCGGTTTATACCAGGTCCGGAAAAAGCGGCCGCTGGTGTTATGTAGTAGTTGCCGGAGACAGAGGTCTGGCAGGCGGCTACAATGCCAACCTGTTTAAAGAGATGGAAGCGCAGATGGCAGGAAAGGACTGTATTGTGCTTCCCATCGGAAAAAAGGCGGTAGAGTATTATAAGCGCCGTAAGGTAGAGATTCTCACAGAAGAGTTTGCTGAGGTGGGAGATCTGTCTGTTTCCGACTGCTTTACTATTGCAAAGCTTCTTTGCAAAGGCTTTAAATCAGGCGACTTTGGCCATGCGGCACTGGGCTATACCAATTTTATTTCCATGCTCTCACAGCGTCCCGGCGTATCCGGCATGCTGCCTCTGGAGGATTTCTCCGGGGAAGAGAAGGATGTAAAAGATCCGTTCTCTGATTCTGTACGAGCCGGATGCGGAAACTGTATTTGACTCCATTGTGCCGGAGTATCTGGCAGGACTTCTTTACGGAGCTATGTGCGAGTCTGTAGCCAGTGAGCTGGCTGCCAGAAGAACCGCCATGGACGCCGCTACCAAGAATGCCGGCGAGATGATCGAACAGCTGAGTCTCTACTATAACCGCGCCCGTCAGGCAAGCATCACTCAGGAGATCACAGAGATTGTGGCAGGAGCGGAGGAACCCTGATCTGCGGGATAGACGGCCCCGCGAGTATCTGTGCGGGGATGATATGCATCATTTTTTGGCAGAACATGCCAAAGGGTGGATAACAAGGAGATTTGTATATGACTGAGAAACATATAGGCAAGGTAGTGCAGGTAACGGGTCCTGTTCTGGATATCCGTTTCAGGGAAGGAGAGCTGCCTGCGCTGCTGAATGCGATTGAGATTGATGTAAATGGTCATCGCCTGGTGGCAGAGGTTGCCCAGCAGGTTGGTGACGATGTAGTGCGCTGTATTGCCATGAGTTCTACGGACGGACTGGTGCGCGGTGCAGATGCAGTAGATACGGGAAGTGCGATTACCGTTCCCGTAGGCGATGAGTGTCTGGGACGTGTATTCAACCTGTTAGGTGATCCGGTAGATGAGAAGCCTGCTCCTGAGGATGTGGAGCGCTGGGCTATCCATCGTCCGGCTCCTTCCTATGAAGAGCAGATGCCGGCTACAGAAATCCTGGAGACAGGTATCAAGGTAGTAGACCTGATCTGTCCGTACGCAAAGGGCGGTAAGACCGGTCTGTTCGGAGGTGCAGGCGTAGGAAAGACCGTTCTGATTCAGGAGCTGATCCACAACGTTGCTACGGCTCACGGCGGCCTGTCTGTATTTACAGGCGTTGGCGAGCGTACCCGTGAGGGAAATGATCTTTACGGCGAGATGAAGGAGAGCGGCGTTATCGACAAGACCGCTTTGGTATATGGTCAGATGAACGAGCCGCCGGGGGCCGTATGAGTTGCCCTTTCCGGCCTGACCATGGCAGAATATTTCCGTGATGTGAAGAATCAGGATGTGCTGCTGTTTATTGATAATATTTTCCGTTTTACACAGGCAGGCTCCGAGGTTTCCGCTCTGCTGGGACGTATGCCTTCCGCGGTAGGATATCAGCCTACTCTGGCTACGGAGATGGGCGCCCTGCAGGAGCGTATCACCTCTACAAAGAAGGGGTCTATTACCTCTGTACAGGCTGTTTATGTGCCTGCCGATGACCTGACTGACCCGGCTCCGGCAACAACATTTACCCATCTGGATGCAACTACGGTTCTTTCCAGAGATATTGCCAGCCAGGGTATTTATCCTGCTGTGGACCCCCTTGAGTCTACCAGCCGTATCCTTTCACCGGAGGTAGTAGGAGAGGAGCACTATCAGGTGGCAAGATCTGTGCAGAGAGTGCTTCAGAGATATAAAGAACTGCAGGACATTATCGCAATTATGGGTATGGATGAGCTGTCGGAGGATGATAAGCTGACTGTATCCAGAGCAAGAAAGGTACAGCGCTTCCTGTCCCAGAGCTTCTCCGGTTGCAGAGCAGTTTACAGGTATGGAAGGAAAATATGTGCCGTTAAAGGAAACCATTCGTGGCTTTAAGAAGATTCTGGACGGCGAGTGCGATGAGATTCCCGAGAGCTGCTTCCTGTTTGCGGGAACTATTGACGATGTCTTTGAGAAAGCGAAAAAGGCACAGTAGAAGGGAGGGTGAGGCTTTATGGCAGCCTTCCATTTGCAGATTGTGACTATGGACGGAAATGTCTTTGACGGACAGGTTCAGAGCGTTTCCTGCCGTACGATCCACGGAGATCTGGCGATCATGGCCCGTCATATGAACTACTGTACGGCAGTAGGCATGGGAACCGCTCATGTGATAATGGAGGATGGTACAGAGCGCACAGCCGCCTGTATCGGCGGTATGCTGACCGTGATGAACGGAGAGTGCCGTCTGATCCCTACTACCTGGGAATGGAGCGATGAGATCGATCTGGAGCGTGCAAAGCGTGCAAAGGCACGGGCGGAGGAAAAGATGAACAAGTCCGGCCTGTCTGAGGTGGAGCGTCAGATGATCGAGGCAAAGCTTCACAGGGCTCTGGTCCGTATCGGAACTGTGGAAAAGTAAAATAGATTATAGTTTGATTAAAAATGGCCGCCCCGAAGGCGGCTGTTTTTTGTTATGGCGGCGATTGATACTTTAAACTAATTGTTTTTCCATTTGCTGCGTGGTAGAATGAGGGAAATACAGGAAAGAAAACAGAGGTACAGATGTGATGGAGACAAAGAGAATTTATATAAAGGATACAGAACATGTAAGGGATGAGGAGCTTTTGGAGGCGGCAGAAATCATCCGCCGGGGCGGTCTTGTGGCCTTTCCTACGGAAACTGTATACGGATTGGGAGGAAATGCTCTGGATGAGGGTGCTGCAAAAAAGATTTATGCAGCCAAGGGCCGGCCTTCTGACAATCCTCTGATTGCCCATGTTTCCTGTCCGGAAGAAGTAGAACCTCTTGTAGAATATATGCCTGAGGCTGGTAAGAAGCTGATGGAAGCCTTCTGGCCGGGGCCGCTTACCATGATTTTCCCCAAAAGCAGCCGGGTTCCCTATGGAACCACAGGAGGTTTGGAGACAGTTGCGGTGCGGATGCCTTCCGATCCGGTGGCGAACCGATTGATTGCTCTGGCAGGAGTTCCCATTGCCGCTCCCAGCGCCAATACCTCCGGTCGTCCCAGTCCCACTACAGCAGATCATGTATGGCAGGATATGAACGGAAGAATTGATATGATCATTGACGGAGGCCCTGTGGGGATCGGCGTGGAGTCTACCATTGTGGATGTATCGGGACAGGTGCCTGTGGTGCTTCGGCCGGGAGCCATTACGATGGAAATGTTAAGAGAGACTCTGGGAGAGGTGACGATTGATCCGGCTATTTTAGGCCCCATGGCAGAAGGCGTGCGTCCCAAGGCGCCTGGAATGAAGTATAAACACTATGCTCCCAAGGCAGAGCTTACTTTAGTGGAGCCTGCGATGGAGGACAAAAGGCTTCCATGACTCCAGGAACAGGTAGAACGCATGGTTTCCATGGTATGGAAACTGGCAAAGAGCAGATTGACGCCGGAGTGCGGGTGGGAAATTATCTGTACGGATGAGTCCAGAGCTGCCTACCCGGAGGGCATTGTCCGCAGCATTGGAGCAAGAAAAAGCCAGGAATCGGTCGCTCATAACCTGTACGGAGTACTGCGGGAATGATGATCTGAAGGCAGAAGTTATTTTTCGGAAAGCTTTGGGGGAAGACCATCTGGGGCAGGCGATTATGAATCGTTTGTCCAAGGCGGCAGGATATAAGATTGTGCGTGTATAAGAGGGGAAAATACATGGAAAAACAGACCCTGGGTGAAAAGACAGCCCAGATGCTTTTGGAAATGATACAAAGGAGGGCTTTGGCCGGGGATAAGCTTCCGACGGAAGCAGAGCTGGTGGAATCTCTGGGAGTGGGACGCAATACTGTCCGGGAGGCGCTGCGCATACTGATGTCCAGAAATATTGTCACCATCCGTCAGGGATCCGGAACCTTTATTTCTGAAAAAGGCGTTGTGGATGATCCGCTGGGTTTTCCATGATGGAGGACCGGCGCAGGCTGACCGAGGATCTGATCCAGGTACGTCTGATGCTGGAACCTCAGCTGGCAGCACTGGCAGCCCAGAATGCTGCCGAAGAGGATTTACAGAAACTGGAACAGATCAAAGAGGAGCTGGAAGATCTGATCCGTCAGAGAAAGGATTATTCCTTAAAGGATTCACAGTTTCATGAGCAGATCGCTAACTGCAGCCACAACCAGATCATGACCAATCTGGTGCCTGTGATCACAGAGGGCGTGCGGATGTTTGCCGTCTCGGTTCAGGAAACGGAATATGAGCAGACACTTTCTTCCCACAGGAGGATCTTTGAGGCCATCCGGGAGCGGAGGGGAGAGGATGCAAAGATGGAGATGTATTTCCATTTGATGTATAACAGTAATCGGTATCGGGCGGAAACCGAACCGTAAGGAAAAAGCGTGTGCTTTCTTTTGTTGGAGAAGCACGCTCAGATCAACGTTTCCTTACTGAATCCATCTGCCGTTTTCATCTACCTGATAACCGTCAGGAGTTGTGGCAGAAGTATACAGTTTTCCCATGGTACCGTCAGAAACGGGGTTAAAATAATACCAGTTGTTTTCGATTTGCTGCCATCCGGTTTTCATGCCGGAATTGATATCAATGAAAAACCAGCTGCTCTGCTCATGGTCAAAGAAAAAACCGGATTTTGTGTATCCGTCAGCGCCAAAGGCATACCAGGCCCCGTTGATCATTTCCCATGCGGGCTGTTCATATACAGTGCCGTTTTCAGCTGTTTTATGGAGCCTGCGGCAAATGTTCCATCTGCATACTGAAGCTTCCACTGAGATGGATTGCCGGATTCCTGAATCCAATGACTATTGTTTGTTCCGTTTCCGGTTATAATTCCAGATACCGTATTTACATATCCTTTTTTAGAATCAAGGATTGTGTGGCCGGATACAGAGGAGTCGGGGCCGCTTATAGAGGTTCTGGAACCGGAAGAGCCGTCATAATCGCTATTATCCGGGATAGAAGGAATTTCCGGTACGTTTTCATCGTTTACAGTAACTGCAGAAGAGGCAGACTGGCCGCCGGCAGATACCGTAATTACAGCCTGACCGGGACGCAGACCGGTTACAAGACCATTTTCATCTACAGAGGCTGTAGAGGGATCGGAGCTTGTCCAGCTGGCAGTGAGGCCTGCTGGTGTGATTTCTGCATGTAGCTGGATGCTGCCGCCTACGGCGATCCGTGCATTCTGAGGAGACAGGGATACCGTAACTTCTTCCCTGTTCCATACAGCCTGAGGTCCGCTGTAGGTCAATGGAAGGGACCTGTGCCGTTCAGCGCCTTCCACCAGTTATCGGCTGCCTCTACTTTAAAGGTATGAGAGGTTTCAAGATCAGCTCCTGAAATTCGATAGCTGGTTTTGTGGTGGTACAACTGCTGTTTACATGGTTAAAGTAGTCGTCCTCATCTGCGTAGACAGGTTTTCCGTCCATATAAATACGGTATCCGTAGATTCCTGATTCATCCCACGGTTCCTCCCAGCTGAGAATGAGATCTCCATTTTCTTCGCGAACGTCCAGGCTGCTGTCCCATTCGGGAGCCTTGAAATCATATTTATGTGAGAGCTTTACCGTTTCAGATTCATAATCAAAGGTATCGCCATTATCAGCAAAAGCTGTAATTATAACCTCGTTTTCTGTTTCCATAAGACGCCCGATGGTAAGGGTAAGTTCATCCTGGCTTGATTTGCTGCCGAGCTCATAATTGTAGATTGTCTTTACAAGTACTCCGTCTGCATAGGCATGATATCCGCGGATGCGCGGATCTGCTTTGCTGCCATTGGCAAAGGTGGCAGAGGCCCAGGTATATCCTTCGCCGGAATAGCGTACCTTACGGTCAGAGGGAACGTTTAATGTTTCATCCTGTGCAGATTCAATTCTCAGGCCTGCAGAGGGACCTTCGGTCTTATTTCCGGTTGCATCAACGGCATAGACAGTAAAGGTGTAATCGACATTGGCACAAAGGCCTTCTGCCTGGTATTCGGGTTTCGTTACAGGCGTGGAAATATCTACAAGCTGTCCGTCTGCCCGTGTTTCGATGATATAGCCGGAGATTTCATCATAGTCAGCGGCGTCTGTCCAGGTCAGCTCCGCTGCTTCGTCTGCGGAAGCGCGGGAAGCGTTAGATGGAGAGGCTGTAAGTACGGCATCCTCTGTCCACTCCGGAATATCCATGGCATTCTCCGCTTTATCAGAGGTTGTGGTATCGCCTGCAAAATTCAGTCCGCCGGATGCGGAGATCTTGCTCCAAGCCTTGGAATCCTCATCTTTATCATTAAACCTTACATTATAAAAGACGGAATCTTCCACGCCCTTCAGTTCCTGGGCCATTTTACTGTTGGTAAATGTAATATCCTGGAAATAAAGGTCATGGTGGGTGTGCCAGGGCTTTTCAAGCTGGCTGTAATCCACATCAGCTACCAGGCTGAACTCATTTTTCTTTACGTCATCAATCGTAAGATTATAGGCGTTGATATTGCGGAATTCAGCCGGTGTATCAGCAGGCTCCACAGATACAGCCTGATTTACATCGCTGTAGGTTGTGCTCATTACAAACGCCTGGCTGCATTCTCCCACTGCACAGTCGCGGATCAGCACATCCCATACGCCTCCTCCGTTGGCAGGAGCAGATTTGAATCGGAATGGCATATCGCTGTGGTTTAAAACATTATCTTCTACCAGCATATTACAGATACCGGCTCCTGTATGGCTTCCGGCCGCAATAGCGCCGCCATGCCCTTCTCTCAAGAAATTGTTAAAGGTCCAGATGTTCTGGGAAGGCTTCTGTTCGCAGTCCTGAACGCCTTTTCCCATACCGGTAGCAAAGTTGATAGAATCATCACCCGTATCAAAGAAATTATTAAATACAATGGCATTCTGTGTATTTCCAAGTTCAATACCGTCTGCATTGTTGGAATCATAGGTGGTATATTTTACATTATTGGAGGTTACATTTTTACTGTCAAGGACAGCAACCGTGTGGAAGGCAGGATTGCGGACTGTAATATCGCCAATATAAACATTTTCAGTTCCGCGGATTACAATCAGGTTAGGGCGGTTATTGTAGGCCACCTTTTCGCTTAATCCTTTTTCTTTTGCCTTCAGGGTAGCGTCTGAGGCCAGAATACCAAGGGAGGTTTCAAAAGGTGTGGTATATAGCTTTTTGGAGTTTCCGGATACCCAGCGTGGGAGGCGGTAAGCCTTATCCTCCGGATCAGCTGCCTGGCGATCCTGATAGAACATAGAGTAGCCGTCTCCGTTGATATCATCCTTTTCGCCATATTTCCAGCCGTTTCCATCAATGGTTCCCTCTCCTGTTTTGCGGATATTTTCCAGCATACCGCCCTCATCGCTGCTGTAAGCATTAATCAGAGCCCAGGATCTGGTATCTGTAGAGTAGGGATACAGGAGATAATTGCTGTCATAGTGGTCTGCATTTGGGGAGCCAAAGAGAACAGCGCCCTTTCAAGCTCCAGTGTCATATTACTCTTCAGGTACAGAGCGCCTGACATGAATATACCGGAAGGAATGACAACCTTTCCGCCTTCCGTGCAGGCATCGATGGCAGCCTGGATTGCTTTTGTATTTTCTTCAATGAACCGGTTGATCCCGTCATCATAGGAACGATAGGGTATCAACCGTACGGGCGCCAAAATCTGTAATATTAAATATTTCCGGGGCAGGAGCTGTGGAGGCGGAAACAGAAGCCGTGTCTCCAATCGGATTTCCGGAATCATCTAGAGCCACGACGGAAAATTCGTAGGAGGTATCCGGCGTCAGGTTATCTGCCGTAAAGGAGTGAATATCTACGTTTACCATTTCGATGTTCTTTTTTTCATAGTATTCGTAGAATGCGTCCATGTATGTACTTGCCCAGTCGGCATGTTCGGCGAAATTTTCCCGGGCTGTTCCGATGAGCTCACCGTCCTGATATACGGCGTAGTCTGCGACAGTATCGTATTTTTCAGGCTTATTCCATACCAGCGTCACAGAGGTGTCGTCATAGGCCAGAGTGGGAACCAGCAGATTGGTTACGTCCTCGCTGCCTTCCGTACGGTCATATTTGGGTTCTGTCAGGGGAGGCGTTTTGCGGCGTTCTATTTTTGGGGCCGCATTTGACGGAGTAGAAACAGCGTCAGAGGGGAAGCGGGACGTTTATGCGCATCTGATGAGGTTGCATCTGATGGAGTAGCGATTATTTCATTGTCCTCATCCCGGTCTTCGGAGGAACTGTGTTCAGCGTCTGATGGAGTAGCTAAAGGCTGATATATGGGGGGGAGGGTGGAATCATCGCGATTGGCGTCAGAATGGGAAGCAGTAAGGCTGTTCTGAGAACTTGCAAACGTTTGCAAATCGGGGCTAAAAAGAATTGCACCCGTTGTTAACGTACCAGCAAGAGTTATGGATGCATAACGGTATAGATTGGACGGAAAATGGATCTTCATAACTGAATTCCTTTCGAGTTACTTTGGACGCGTTACCAATATTTGTATACAGATAAAAGTATAACTAATGAAAAATTATTTGTACACTGTTAAAAGTAACAGAGAAAATATAAAATATTTGTGAAAAAATTATAAAGAAAAAAATGGGGAGTTATGAAAAAGTCACAAAAATTTTTGAGTAAATTTAATGAAAGAGTCGATAGAGAAAATACAAATATTCGTCCTATGAATATTTGATAATATCTCAAAAAATATTGACTTATTCCCGCCAATATGCTAAAAATAAACTATAATTTATAGGATGAATATTCACCCAATAAAAGGAGGAGCAGGAACATGAAAAGAACTATATGATGTGCTCGTCATCGGCGGAGGCATAGTGGGGAGCGCCGTTGCCAGAGAGCTGTCACGATATCGTTTAAGGATCGGCGTTCTGGAGAAAAATCTGGATGTCTGCAATGAGACCAGCGGGCGCAATTCCGGCGTGGTTCACGGAGGCTTTGCTTATGACAGAGGAAGTTTAAAGGCAAAGCTCTGCGTAGAGGGAAACCAGATGATGGGAGAGCTGGCTAAGGAACTGGATTTTCGCTTTATCCGCTGTGGAAAGGTGCTGGTCGGCAATACGGATGAGGACATGGAGACCTTAAAGCGCACGATCCGCCAGGGAGAGGACAATGGGGCCTCAGGATTAGAGCTCATTGACGAAAAACGTCTCCACGAGCTGGTACCTGCGGTAGTGGGAAAATTTGCCATGTATTCAAAGAACAGCGGGATTGTAGATCCCTTTGGCTATACCATTGCCCTGGCAGAAAATGCCCATGCGAACGGGGCTGAGTATCATTTCGGCTGTGAGGTAACGGATATTTCCAGGGACGGAGACGGAAATTACTGTATTTCCACTTCCGGGGGAACCTTTTACAGCCGCTGGGTGGTAAACAGTGCAGGCCTTGGATGTGGAAAAATTTCCGATCTCCTAGGAGTTACGGGATATCATATCATCGGCTCCAAGGGCGATTACATTATTCTGGATAAGCGTACCGGCCCGCTGCTTCCTATGCCCGTTTATCCGGTTCCAAGCAATACATATATGGGAATTCATGTGACGAATACCACAGACGGAAATGTTATTATCGGGCCAAATGCGGATCTGGTGACGGATTTCACCTACTATGGAGTGCCGCAGGAAAATATGGATTATCTGGCTAACAGCGCTTCGGATCTGTGGCCCTGTATCCGTAAGCAGGATTATATCCGTAATTATTCCGGTATCCTTCCAAAATGGGTGGATGATCAGGGAGTGATCCAGGATTTTAAGATTGAGATACGGGATGATCTTGCGCCCAGGGCCATCAATCTGGTAGGAATAGAGTCTCCGGGACTGACAGCAGCAGTACCCATTGCGCGGTATGCCATTGAAATGATGAAGGAAAGGGAAAAACTGGAAGAGAATCCTGATTTTAATCCGGAAAGAAAGGGAATCCGCCGCTTTGAGGAATGTTCCATGGAGGAACAGGCCCGATTGATTGAAGAAGATCCAGATTATGGAGAGGTGATCTGCCGCTGTGAGAAGGTTACGAAGGCGGAAATTTTAAAGGCTATCCATAATCCTCTGGAGTGGATACCATGACAGGCATCAAATACAGGACACGTTCCATGATGGGGCGCTGTCAGGGCGGTTACTGCCAGATGCGGATCGAGCAGCTCATCGAACAGGAGCTGGGGAATAAAAAAAGAAACCCAGGTGCAGTATGAGCGGGAAGGTTCACAGGTATTGTTCGGAAAGGTTCGGGAGGTGTAGGATATGGGACATTTAGAGCATGAGATCGTCTGTGAAGCAGTGGATGCAGTCATAGTGGGCGGCGGTCCGGCAGGACTGGCGGCAGCAGTGCGGCTGTATGAAAAAGGGATTACGGATATTCTGATTCTGGAGCGGGAGAAACATCTGGGCGGTATCCTGCGCCAGTGTATCCATGACGGGTTTGGCCTGACCCGCTTTGGCCTGACCCTAAGCGGCCCGGAATATGCACAGAAATTTATCGACCGGGTGCATGAACTTAAGATTCCCTATCTGACGGACGCCACGGTTTTAGAGGTGACAAAGGAACATGTGGTTACTGCAGCTACGCCTCAGGGCTTAAAGCAGTGGAAGGCAAAGGCAGTGATCCTTACTATGGGCTGCAGAGAGCGCACCCGCGGGGCTCTGGGAATTCCGGGAGAAAGGCCCGCAGGCGTATTTACTGCAGGAGTGGCTCAGGCATATATCAATCTGTATAACCGGATGCCTGCAAAGGAAGTGGTGATTCTGGGTTCAGGTGATATCGGTATGATTATGGCACGACGCCTTACGTTAGAGGGAGCCCATGTAAAGGCTGTATTTGAGATCCAGCCTTATCCAAGCGGCCTTCCCAGAAATATTGAGCAGTGCTTAAACGACTATGGAATCCCCTTTATCTGAGCCATACGGTTACAGCCATCCACGGGGATAAACGTCTGACCGGTGTGACGGTTTCTCAGGTAGATGAGCATATGAAACCGATTCCTGGAACGGAAAAAGAGTATGATTGCGATACGCTGATCCTGTCGGTAGGCCTGATTCCTGAAAATGAGCTTTCCCTGGATGCCGGCGTAACCTTGGACGGGAGAACAAAGGGCGCAGAAGTAGATGAGTATTTCCAGACGGATAGGCCCGGTATCTTTGCAGCAGGAAATGTGCTCCACGTCCATGATCTGGTAGACTTTGTGTCCATGGAGGCGGAACGGCTGGCGGATGCTGCAGCGGAATATGTAGATAAGGGATGTCTGCCGGAGTGTCCGTTGTGATTCGTACCGATTGTTTTATCAATCACACAGTGCCGCAGCGTATTTCCGGAAAAGAGGACTGCAGATTGTCACTGCGTGTAAACAGGCCATTTAAGGACTGCCGTATCGTAGTACGTCAGGATGGAACGGAGGTGGCTTTTAAAAAGATGAAAAAAGCCATTCCGGCAGAAATGATTCAGATCCCATTAAAGGCAGAGAAGCTGTCAGGCTGTAAAGAACTGGAGGTGAGTGTGGAATGGTAAGAGAATTTACCTGTATTATCTGTCCAAATGGCTGTGAGATCACAGCAGAACTTGAAAACGGAGGATGGAGCTTGCCGGATCCGTTCCATAGAAGGAGCAGCCTGTCCAAGAGGGAAAGCTTATGTGGAGCAGGAGCTCACCGATCCCACAAGAAATATCGCAACCTCCATTTCGGTAGAGGAGGAGAGCTGCCCCACAAGTGTCCGCCTCACGGCCCCCATACCAAAGGCAAGAATCTTTGACGCCATGGAAGAAATCCGCAGATGCAGCGTCACTGCACCAGTGAAAGCAGGGACTGTAGTGATCGAAGGACTTTTAGGATACGATTCCGATGTGATCGTGACGAAGACGGTGGAGAAACAGAAATAAAATCATGTATACAGACAGCCGGACCAGTGGTGAAAACGGGTTCGGCTGTCTGTATTTAAAGGGTTTTTAAATGAATGTCCTTAACATTCTGGATGAAATATGGTATTTTTTAATGAAAGAACGATTACAGAAGGAGGAGAAATGCATGAGCCTTTTCATTGGAAAGACAGAACTGGTATATTCCACCTCAGACAGCTTCCAGAAGGAACGGGTACAGGAAATTCTGAATGAAAATCATATAGAATACAAGATTCGGGCCCGGGATGATTCAAGACGAAATCCGTTTGATCAGGCCGGACTTGGAAGCCTGGGAAATAACAGGCTTCTGGTTACATATTCCTTTTATGTGGATAAAAAGGATGCAGAGTGGGCAGTGAGGTTGATTCATTCACAGGTGTAGAGCCCATCTACAAACCTTCTCCATCCTTGCATTTTCCCCAATCTATTATATAGTGGAATGCAGAGAGAAAATATACGAAACAGGAGGAAACGTATGTCGGGAAAGCGCGAGGATTATATTACATGGGATGAATATTTTATGGGAGTGGCCTGTCTGTCGGGGAAACGCTCTAAGGATCCCAGTACCCAGGTGGGAGCCTGTATCGTAAGCCAGGACAACAAGATCATGTCCATGGGCTACAATGGATTTCCCCAAGGGCTGTTCAGATGACGAATTTCCCTGGGAGAAGGAGCATGAGGCGGACGATCCCTACCATGCAAAATACTTTTATTCTACCCACAGCGAATTGAATGCCATTTTAAATTACAGAGGCGGAAGCCTGGAGGGCAGCAAGCTTTATGTGACCCTTTTCCCCTGCAATGAATGTGCCAAGGCCATTATTCAGGCGGGAATTACAACGATTGTCTATGGGGAAGACAAGTATGCCGATACGCCTGCCGTGCGGGCTTCCAAGCGGATGCTCAATGCAGCCGGAGTAAGGTATTATCAGTATCAGCCTACAGGGCGTAAAATTGAAATCGAGGTTTAGGAAAATGAAGGTTCTTCTGGCAGCGGTAAATGCCAAATATATCCATTCAATCTGGGGATCTACAGCCTGAAGGCTTACGGTGAGAAGATGCTGGCAGAGCAGGGCTTTAAAAGAGAACAGATACAGATCGAGCTGGCAGAGTATACCATCAACCACCAGTTAGAACAGATTCTTAAAGATCTGTATTGCAGGAAGCCAGATGTGATCGGTTTTTCCTGCTATATATGGAATATTTCTTATATAAAATGTCTTCTGGCAGATATAAAAAAGGTGCTCCCGGAAGTGAAGATATGGCTTGGAGGTCCTGAGGTATCCTACTGCGGTGAGGAGATTTTAAGGGAACAGCCTGCGGCGGATCTGGTGATGAAGGGAGAAGGCGAGGAAACCTTTGCACAGCTTTTACAGGTTCTGGTGGAAAAGGAGGGATTAGGAGCCTCCTTCAGTGGATATCTGGAAGAAATAAAACAAAGTGGATTCCCGGACTGGTATTTTGGACAGTCAGGGCAATAAAGACGGCGCAGCCTGGGTGCACGGGCGGTGATAGACAGGCAGGATGGCCCGTTTATGACACCGGTATCCGTCCGCCCATGGATATGAACCGGATCCCCTTTCCCTATGGATTTTTGGAGATGGAACAACTGGAACACAGGATTATTTACTATGAGAGCAGCAGAGGCTGCCCTTTTTCCTGTGCTTACTGCCTGTCGTCCATTGATAAGAGCGTCCGTTTCCGCAGTCTGGAACGGGTAAAGGAAGAGCTGTTCTTTTTCTTAAATGCCAGAGTACCGCAGGTAAAGTTTGTGGACCGCACCTTTAACTGTAAAAAATCCCACGCCATGGCAATCTGGCAGTTTATCCGGAAAAATGACAACGGCATTACGAACTTCCATTTTGAAATCGCAGCAGATCTTCTGGATCAGGAGGAGCTGAACCTCCTTTCTTCCATGCGTCCGGGGCTGATTCAGCTGGAAATAGGAGTCCAGTCCACCAATCCGGACACGCTTTCGGCAATCCGGAGAAAAACAGATATCGCAGAAATAAGAAAGATTACCCATCATATCAACAGCCAGCACAACATCCACCAGCATCTGGATCTGATCGCAGGCCTTCCCCATGAGGATTTAAGCAGCTTTAGAAAATCCTTTAATGAGGTATATGATATGGAGCCGGAACAGCTGCAGCTGGGATTTTTGAAGGTGTTAAAAGGCTCCTATATGGAAGAAATGATTCCTGTCTGTGAGCTGCTATATTCATCTGCTCCACCCTATGAGGTCTTGTCCACCCGATGGCTTTCTTATGGAGATATCCTGGAGTTAAAGGCTGTGGAAGAGATGGTGGAAGTCTACTATAACAGCCGCCAGTTTACCTGTACACTGGAGCAGCTGAGGCAGGAATTTGATACGCCCTATGAAATGTTTCTGGATTTGGCCGGATTTTACCAGAAGAAGGGATATGGCGGCGTAAATCACAGCCGTCTGGCACGGTATGAGATCCTGTGGGAGCAGGCAGAGGAAATGTTTTATGACGGCAGCAGAACAGATGCAGAGAGAAAGCGTGAGCAGTACAGAGATGCTCTGATGACCGATCTGTACCTCCGGGAAAATATCAAAAGCCGTCCTTCCTTTGCCAGGAATCTTTCACATTTCAAGGAGCAGATCCGGCGTTTTTAGGCAGGAGGAGGACTGCCCCTGCCTGCTTCCGGATTATACGGGATATGATTCCCGCCAGCTGGCAAAGATGGCCCATCTGGAGCCGGCGGGGGACGGAAGTTTTCTGCTGTTTGACTATAAAAACCGCGACCCGCTGACCTATAATGCAAGGATGGTTCGGGTTGAGATTTGCTAAAATGTATTTTTGAGAAGGAGAGACAGAGGCTGATATGCCAACGATTAAAGATATAGCAGCCCGTGCCGGAGTATCCCACGGCGCGGTTTCTAATGTATTAAATAAAAGGGGAAATGTGAGTGCTGAAAAGATCCAGTTAGTGGAGCAGGCCGCCAGGGAACTGGGCTACCAGCTCAATGCCCAGGCCCAGCAGCTGCGGGCAGGAGAACCTATATGCTGGTATGTATGGGAGCCGCCATTGTGATGGCTATGGGCCACTATATGCAGGAGGCGTTTCAGACCGGAGATCCGGCCAGGCTGGGAGCTCAGGTAATCAGCGGCATTGGCTTTTACAGCGCAGGAATTCTGGCTACGCTTGCAGTATATCTGATTATGGCACGGTTTAAGAAGCTGGAATATAAATTTATTCTGGAGGATGTGTACTGCGGCGTCTATGTAGAGTTTAACGGTACAGTGACGATTTCTGATATTGCACAGAGGATCTCGGGTTATGGCCTGGAGATTGAAGAGGTTCAAATGGGAAAGCCGGGATATGGTGCTTAAGCAGATGGAGGCCATAGAGGGCGTCCGGTACGCAAAATACATATTTTAAAGATTATGGAAAAGGCGCTGCCTGTCTGGGATTATCTCAGATGGGTGGTGCTTTTGCAAAGGCTACAATATAAAAGAAGCTTGAAAAACCGGCATCATATGCCGTATACTGAAATGGACTGAAATATAAGGAATGAGGAGCGTTTTATATGCCAAAGATAAAAAGGGAGACAAAAACGGCCCGCAGCCAGCGGGTTGCTCATATACTGGAAGCCTTAGACCGGGAATACTGCACGGAGCTGATCTGTTATCTGAACCATGAAACACCGTGGCAGCTGCTGATCGCCGTGATTTTAAGTGCCCAGTGCACAGATGCCAGGGTAAATATCGTAACAGCCGGCCTGTTTCAGAAGTACCCTTCTCTGGAGGCCTTTGCCACAGCGGATGTAAAAGAGATGGAGCAGGATATCCATTCCATCGGGTTTTACCATAATAAGGCAAAGAATATCATTCTCTGCGCCAGAGATTTGCTGAAACGGTTTTCAGGAGAGGTACCGGAGTCGCTGGAGGATCTGACCTCCCTTGCGGGCGTGGGGAGAAAGACGGCTAATGTGATCAGGGGCAATGTTTATCATGTGCCGAGCATTGTGGTGGATACCCATGTAAAGCGGATTTCCCGAAAGCTTGGCCTGACCTTGGAGGAGGAGCCGGAAAAGGTGGAGTATGATCTGATGAAGGTGCTGCCAAAGGATCACTGGATTCTGTGGAATATCCATATTATTACACGGGAAGAACTGTCTGTACGGCCAGAAAGCCAAAATGCGGAGAATGCTTTTAAAGGAATACTGCCCGTCCTGCGAAGAACCGGTGGTTTTTGACGGAGGTAAGGCGCGATGATGACTTCTTATATTGCCCTTGATCTGGAGACGACTGGCCTGGAATCAAAAACAGAAAAGATTACAGAGGCAGCGGCTCTAAAGGTAGTAGATGGAAGAATACAGGATCGCTTTGTGATACTGGTTCATCCGGGAAAACCCATTTCGGAAAAATTACGCAGCTTACGGGAATTACAGATGAGATTGTACGGACAGCGCCTCATGGAAAATGTGATGGGAGAGCTTTTGGCCTTTGTGAAGGTCTTCCGCTTTGGGCCACAATATCCTCTTTGATTACCGATTTTAAAGCAGGCAGCAGTAAACAGCCAGCTGGAATGTGAGTTTGAGGCGGTCGATACCCTGACGCTGTGCCGTCATCTGATGCCGCCGGATGAGAAAAATTTATCCGCTTCCTGTACCTGGTTTCAGATTCCCCAGTCTGCTGCTCATCGGGCAGAAGCGGATGCAGAATCAGCCCACCTGCTTTATGAAAGCTTAAGGCCCTTTATGGAAGGAACGGGAGGAGCTTTGTTCCATGTCCGCTGATCCACAAGGCAAAACGGGAGCAGCCCGCTACAAAAGGCAAAAGAATACTTGCAGGATTTGATAAAATGTCATAGAATAGACATAACTCTGCAGACTGGATACTTTAGAAGCGAGAGCGTCCAGACTGATTGATCAGATCATTCTGCAGCGGGGAAGACTTACAGAGCATTCTCTGTCTTCCCCATATAACGGTTTTGTGGGCGGTTCCGGCAGAAGGAAGGGATCGCAGGATTAAAAGAGGTGAAAAAATGCTGAACATGAGAGACCATAAGACAAAGAAGATCATTTCAACCATTATTGTTGTGATCCTGGTACTGGCTATGATCGTACCGATGGCTTTAAGTGCACTGATGTATTAAAGGATCTGTGATACGGGCCAAAATGCCGGAAAAATGGCTTCCGGAATGAAAAGGATATGTGAGAATGAAAAATAAAATGTGGAAAACAGCCCTGACTGTCCTGGCGGCAGCCGGGGCAGTGTGGGCCTTCCCTGGTACAGCCATGGCGGCTCCTGTACTTCCCGACGGGATTCGTGTTCAGGGGCAGGATCTGGCAGGAAAAACCTGTGGGGAGGCCCGTGATGTAATAGAGACTTATGAGGAGGAATTGGGAAACTGTCCGGTTATCCTGACCCTGGACGGACAGGAGAAGGAGACCACGGCAAAGGAGCTGGGACTTTACTGGAGCAATGAGAACCAGATTGAGAGCAGAAACGCTTAAGGAGTACGCCGGAGGCAGCCTGATCCGCCAGTATATGGTAAAAGATCTTGCCCGGGCTCCGGTAGAGCTTGCGGTTGAAACAGCAGTAGATCCTGAGAAGGTAACAGCTTTTGTGGATACCCACAGCCAGGATATCCTGACGCAGCCTCAGAATGCCTCCATACGCCGGGAAAACGGCGCTTTGTGATTACAGAGGCAGTTTCCGGCCGCGCGGTTGATACGGAAGCTACGGTTCAGGCGCTGAATGAGGCGCTGGCTAGAACAGCAGGAGGGAACAGTCCGGGCGGACGCGGTGATGGAGCAGGAGCCGGAGATCACATCGGAGGAACTGGCGTCCATCCAGGATGTGCTGGGCACCTGTACCACAGACTTTTCCAGCAGCGGAGCAGCCCGTTCCACCAATCTTTCCGTGGGAGCGGCCAAGATCAACGGCAGGGTAATGATGCCCGGAGAAGTGCTTTCTGGCTATGAGTGCCGCAGCCCTTACAACTTCCAATGGATACAAGACTGCAGCCGCATATGAAAACGGCAAGGTGGTAGACAGTATCGGAGGAGGCGTCTGCCAGATCGCGACCACGCTGTACGGCGCGTCTCTGGAAGCAGAGGTGGAAATTGTTCAGAGGCAGAACCATTCCATGATCGTTACCTATGTGGAGCCTTCCATGGATGCAGCCATTGCGGGAACCTATAAGGATATTAAAATTAAAAATAATTACAGTACTCCCATCTACGTAGAAGCCTATACTTCCGGGAAAAAGCTGACCTTTACCCTCTATGGAAAGGAAACGCGGCCGGAGGGACGAAAGGTGGAGTATATCTCAGAAACCATAGGTACTACCAGTCCCGGTGAACCTCAGCTGATCGTTGACAATACTCTGGCTCCCGGAGCGAAGGTTCGGGTGCAGTCTTCCCATACCGGACTGCGATCCCGGTTGTGGAAGGTGGTTACGGTAGACGGTGTGGAGACGGAGCGCACGCTGTTAAATAAAGATACCTATAATGCTTCAAAGGCAGTCTACCGTGTGGGTCCGGAAGCGCCGGTCAATGCGCCTGTGCAGACCGATCCCGCAGGAGGACAGACTGCCGGAGCAGGGGAAAATACTTCTCCTGAATCACCCGGTGCAGAAAATGTGGCAGGCGGCCCCGGAATGCCGGGAGAAAGCGGAACTGTCCCGGGAGGCGGCCCGGGAGCACCAGCAGGCGGCACAAGCGGCAGCGGGGCGGCCTCAGGCGGTCCGGGAGCACCGGAGGGTGCAGGAGGAAGCAGCGGAGCAGTTTCCGGTGGAGGCCCCGGAGCATCGCCAGAGGCCGGAGGCAGCGCAGCAGCTCCGGGAGGTGGCCCGGGAGTTCCCGCCCCATCAGGGGAGGTGGCTCAATGAGAACAGCAGGGCAGGGGCCGGGCGGCTTTGAAAAGCGGGACGGCCATATAAATCCGGGACAGGAGCTGATTTTTGCAGGTTCTGCCGGTCTGGCAGGAGCCAGACGCATCCTGGAAGCAAAAAAGGAAATAATTTCCAGGCGATTTGCTCCCTCATTTTTAAGAGAACTGAAAGAAGAGGAATATTCGGTAAAAGCTGGCTGGATCAGGCGACAGCGGAAAAAAAAAGTCCGGTTACAGCCTGGGAGTTTGCAGGGGAAGGCGGCGTACTGGCAGCACTCTGGAATTTTTCAGGCATCTACTGCACAGGACTGGACGTGGATCTGCGCCTTTTCCCTGTCCATCAGGCGGCAATCGAAATCTGTGAGCTGTTTGAATTAAATCCCTACCGGCTTTACAGTGAAAACTGTGTGCTCCTTGCGGCAGACAGCGGCAGCCGCCTGGTGCGGGAATTAAAGCAGGCGGGGATTCCGGCGGCAGTGATCGGATGGGCGGAAAAAGGCATTGCAAGAAAGCTCCGCCACGGTGAGGAAGCAGCCGGATATCTGGAGCGTCCCCAGCCGGATGAGCTTTTAAAGCTGGGACTGTAATATATGCCCTCAGGGTTTTTTAGCAGAATGGAGGATGGTTATGAGAGAAAAAATTCTTGCGGTGATTGAAAAAACAGTAGGATCGATATAAAGGATCTGGCGGTTTTACTGGGCGAAAGTGAGATTGCAGTGGCAAATGAGATTGCAGATATGGAAAAAGAGCATATTATCTGCGGTTATCATACCCTGATCAACTGGGACAACACCAGCGAGGAGAAAGTGGTTGCGCTGATCGAGGTAAAGGTAACTCCCCAGCGCGGCATGGGCTTTGACAAGATCGCAGAGCGCATTTACCAGTACAGCGAGGTAAACGCTGTGTACCTGATGAGCGGTTCCTTTGATTTTACCGTATTTATCGAAGGAAAGACCATGCGCCAGGTAGCACAGTTCGTTTCCGACAAGCTGGCTCCCATGGAGGCTGTTTTAAGCACAGCTACACATTTTGTACTGAAAAAATATAAGGATCACGGCACTATTATCAGCGAGCCGGTCCAGGATGAAAGGATGCTGATTACCCCATGAGAAATCCCTTATCAGATAAGATCGTAAGTATCCCTCCTTCTGGGATCCGGAAATTCTTTGATATTGTAAACGAGATGGAGAGCCATTTCTCTGGGCGTAGGCGAGCCTGATTTTGACACACCCTGGCATATCAGGGAGGAGGGCATCTATTCTCTGGAGAAAGGACGTACTTTTTATACCTCTAATGCAGGCCTTAAGTCCTTAAAGGACGAGATCAGCCGTTATTTAAGCCGCCGTTTTGATGTAAGCTATGATTCAGACAAAGAGATCATGGTTACGGTGGGCGGCAGTGAAGCCATTGATGCAGCCATGCGTGCCATGTTGAATCCCGGGGATGAAGTCCTGATTCCCCAGCCCAGCTATGTTTCCTATGTGCCCTGTGCCGTGCTGGCGGACGGTGTGCCGGTGGTGATTGAACTGGAGGAAAAGGATCATTTTAAACTGACCCCTGAGAAACTTCTGGAAAAGATTACCGATAAAACGAAAATCCTGGTTCTTCCATTTCCAAATAATCCCACTGGAGCGATCATGGAGCGTCATGAGCTGGAAGAGATTGCTAAGATTGTGGTGGAAAAGGATATTTTTGTAATTTCAGACGAAATCTATTCCGAGCTTACATATACAGATAATCACGTTACCATCGCTTCCTTCCCCGGAATGAAGGAAAGAACGGTATTGATCAACGGCTTTTCCAAATCCTATGCCATGACAGGCTGGCGTCTGGGATATGCGGCGGCTCCGGAGATTATTTTAAAGCAGATGTTAAAGATCCATCAGTATGCCATCATGTGTGCTCCCACTACCAGCCAGTATGCGGCGGTCGCTGCCCTTCGGGACGGGGATAATGATGTGGAAATGATGCGTGAATCTTATAACCAGCGCCGCCGGTACCTCTTAAATGCATTTAAGGAAATGGGGATCGACTGTTTTGAGCCGTTGGGCGCCTTTTACACCTTCCCCAATATCAGCCGATTTGGTATGACCTCTGAGGAATTTGCCACAGCGCTGTTAAAAGAGGAAAAGGTAGCTGTGGTGCCGGGAACGGCCTTTGGAGCGTGCGGAGAAGGGTTTGTGCGTATTTCCTATGCGTACTCCCTTAAGAGCTTAAAAGAGGCCTTAGGCCGCATTGAGCGCTTTGTAAAGAACCATGACGGAAAGGCGTGACAGCTATGATGAATATTGTACTTTTAGAACCGGAAATGCCTTCTAATACAGGCAACATCGGCCGCACCTGCGTTGCAACCAATACAAGGCTCCATCTGATCGAGCCTTTGGGCTTTAAGCTCAATGAAAAGGCCTTAAAACGGGCCGGACTGGATTACTGGGATAAGCTGGATGTAAGCGTATACAGCGATTACCAGGATTTTCTTGAAAAATCCACAGGCTGCAGGCAATATGTATTTTGCCACAACCAAGGCCCATAAGGTTTATTCTGACGTAAGCTACAGCCCGGACTGTTATCTGATGTTCGGCAAAGCGCCGGTATTCCTGAGGAAATCCTGGTGGAAAACGAGGAGCATTGCATCCGCATCCCCATGTGGGGCGATATCCGTTCCTTAAATCTTTCCTAATTCCGTGGCCATCGTGCTGTATGAGGCACTGCGCCAGAATGGATTTGAGAAGATGGAGCTGGCGGGAGAGCTGCATCATCTTTCCTGGAATAGCCAGATCTAATATTTATAAATTTACCTTTTCTGTTAGGAATTTAATTATTTGTGATAAAATCCCTCCTATTTTATAATCGCTCTTAGATAAAATACACATCTGAGGAGGGATTCCATTATGAGTGGACTTCAAAAGTGGCTTGAAAAATGGCTGATGCCTATAGCACGTGTTCTGGAGAAACAAAAACATCTTCAGGCCGTGAAAGATGGTATAGTAGGTATTGTGCCAATCATTATCATCGGCTCCTTCTGCCTGGTTCCTACAGGTATTGGCAACCTGGTAGGGGGAGGACTGATGGAATGGGTAAATGCCCACAACAACATTCTTACATTTCCCACATATTTTACAACGAACGTAATGTCTTTGTATGCGGCGCTTTACATTGCCAATTCTCTTGCAAAGCGTTATAAGCTGAAGAATTCGCTGATTGGTGCTTCTGCAATTCTGGTTCATCTGCTGTTATCTGTAACTGTTACAGAGGATGGAACATGGATGGTGACATATTTGGCGGCAGAGGGCTTATTTACTGCTATTATTTCTGCGATTTTTGCTGTAGAGATTACTCGATTCTGTGATAAGAATCACCTGACGATCAAAATGCCCGAGAGTGTACCTCCTATGGTAGCAGACAGCTTTTCTATTCTGGTTCCACTGATTATTGAGGTTCTTGTCGCTACAGGTGTGGCAGCTTTGTGCCAGAATATAGCAGGAATGGTATTTCCGCAGGTGATTATGAAAGTGCTGGCTCCTGCCATTGCGTCCATGGACAGCCTTCCAATGGTGATGCTGGTGGTGTTCCTTACACAGCTTTTATGGATGTTTGGACTTCACGGTCCTGCGATCACATCCAGCGTGTGGGCGCCTTTTGCAATCGCCAATGCTACAGCCAATGCAGCAGCAGTAGCTGCCGGACAGGATCCGACACATGTATTTACCTTTGGTTTTTATTACGGATTTTTACAGGTAAGTGGCTCTGGAATTACTCTGGGACTGGTACTTCTTATGATGTTTTCTAAGGCGAAGTCCTTAAAAACCATTGGGCGGGTAGGAATTATTCCTTCTCTGTTTGGAATCAACGAACCGATTATTTTTGGAACGCCAATCATCATGAACCCATTTCTGATGATACCGTTTGTACTTGGCCCTGTACTGATTGCGGCAGTGAATTATCTGGCAATGTCTACAGGTTTGGTGGGACTGCCTCTGTGGGAGGCCCCCGGATTTCTTCCTCCTGGTTTTCAGGCTTTTTTACTTACGCTGGACTGGAAAGCGGCCGTTATGTCTGTGCTGAACGTAGTCGTTATGACGGTTATTTATTATCCATTCTTTAAAATGATGGAGGCAGATGAGCTGAAGAAGGAAATGGCAGGAAAGTGACAGAAACAGCTTTTCAGACAGACTCGGATTTAGTAGTGTGTCCTGAAAAGATATGATATAATTGACAGCAAAGGGAGGGATTCACTTGCTGTCAATACGTCAGAAAACAATCGTACGTTATATTTTGGGCCATCCGGGCGGTGTAGCAGGTCATCAGTTGTCAGAACTTCTGCGTGTCAGCGGAAAAACCATACGCAATGACATTTCAGATATAAACCGTTGGATGAAGGAGTATGAAATACGCATCTGTGCTTCGCAGAAGGAAGGGTATTATATACCAGAGGCATATCGGAATCACATGATGAGCGTTTTGGAAAATCAGGCGGATCCTGATATAAAATGGGAGATACACACGCCTCAGGAACGGCGTCTTGCAATTATGGGCAGAGTTCTGGGGCACCCCGGAATCAGGCTGGATCAGATTGCAGATCGCTTTTGCGTTTCGGAGCAGACGCTATACAAGGATTTTATACATCTTAAAAATACCTTGAGTGAAACCTGCGGCTTTAACCAGTTTGTGATGAAGAGTCATTGTCTGTATGTTCAGGCGGAGGAGTATGATATTTTAAGACTGATCTTTCGCCTGATCTCCAGCTGTATTATGAGCAGTGGTCAGATGATGGATTCTCTTCTCATGCATTGGATGCAGGGGATTGTCAATTTGGGTGAGATATATACATTTTATGGATATACAGTTCAATACTGCCGAGAGAAAAAGCTGATAATTCCTGATCCTGTACTGTATATTTCGTCCTGGCTTATATTTTATGTAAATATGAGACGGGAGGAAGCACATTTTTTGGAAAAGGAAGACAGAAGTCTTCCGGAAGATGAACTTTCCGGTTTTTTGCAGTATATGGATAAAAGTCTGTTTTTGGAACTGGATTCATGTGACTTTGCCTTTCTCTATGATTATTTGAAAGCGATAGGCTTTCCGGCAGAGGGAGGGATGGAGGATCAGGAGGCAGAAGAACTGGCAGCCTGCTTTCAGGAGAAACTGTGGAAGCAGAATCAGATTAAGCTTTCAGAACGGGAAGAGACTGCAGATCTGTATCGATCATTTGTGGGAGATCTGAAAGGTTTGATTCTCAGGATTCATCTGGAAGCGCAATTGTTTGAGTTTACTTCAAAGGCAGAGCAGGATACGCTGAGAGAGGCTTTTGGAGCAATGCTCCTTATGGGTGTTTTGATCAGAGAAAAATATGGCGTGGATGTTACACCGGCAGAATTGAGACGTTTATCCGGTTATATAGAAGCTGGATGCCCCAGTGAACAGCTCAGGGTAAGCATTCAGATGGTAACAGGATCTGACAGCAGCTTTTATTATAGTGTATCACGTTGGATCAGAAATAATTTTTCAGAGAATGTTCGCATCTGTGGAGTTTGTCCGGGATATCTTTTGGAATCTTCCATAGAGAGAAATGAACCGGATATTTTAATGGCTGTAACGCCGCTTAATATACAGTCATCGATTCCGCAGATTACCCTTACAATTCCATTTTCGGTGGAGGAGGGTAACAGGCTTTGGAGATTTATAGAGGATCTTTCTCTGAAGAAACAGACAGAGTTTGTTCTGGAAAGTTTTAACCATGATCGAGTGGTGTTTTGGAGGGCAATCCCTCCTGGAGGAAATGGCTGGCGCCGGATGTAGAAATTTGGAAAATACGGGGTGTGTCCGAGCGTGGAAGGAGCATTTAAGAGAATTTTCGGAAAAAGAAGCATGGAGTAAAAGTCCTGTGGCAAATGGCTTTTGCTTTTTATATCCCCGCGAAAAAAAAGATCTTAAGGATGGAATCAGTCTCGTGATAGCCAGAAACAGACGGTCTGATATCCGGGTTATGATGGCAGCGGCTTTGCTCCGGGAAACTATGGAAAGCAGGAAGCTTTGTATGGTTTTTCAGAAGGTTTTGGAAAGAACAGTTTCTGGCAGAAACGCTTCAGAAAGAAAAAACGGCCTCTGATGTACTGGAAAGAATAAGATCATCTGTTCAGGATGAAATGAAATATAAAATAAAAATTTAGCAGGAGGAAAAAGAAAATGAGGGTTTTAGTTGTATGCAATGCAGGAATGTCAAGTTCGATTTTGGTGAAAAATGAAGGATTATGCCGCTTCTCAGGGAGAAGAACTGATGATCAAGGCAGTCAGCAGTGCGGCGGCAGAGAATGAAGCCGGCGAATGGGATGTATGTCTGGTAGGCCCTCAGCTGATGCATGCTGTAGACGAAATTGCAGAAGCAGTAGAAGTTCCTACAGAGGCGGTGGATATGCGTACTTACGCAATGGCTGACGGAGAAGGTGCTCTGAAGCAGGCTAAGGCGCTTTTGGAAAAATAACAGGAGGATAAATCTATGGCGACAATTCATAATGAAGCTGAACCGGAACAGATTGCGCCGGTGGTTTTAATGCCGGGTGATCCGCTTAGGGCCAAGCTGATTGCAGAGGAATATCTGGAGAATTGCATACTGTTTAATCAGGTGAGAAATATGCTCGGTTATACAGGTTGGTATAAGGGCCATAGGATATCTGTTATGGGGGGCGGCATGGGCTGCCCCTCAACTGGTATCTATGCCCATGAACTTTTTTGTAAATACAACGTAGATTCGATTATACGGGTAGGATCATGCGGGGCTTTTTCAGAAGAGGTTGCCATGAGGGATCTGCTTTTGATCCGCTCCTCATGGAGTGAATCATCGTTTGCCAGAGCCTACAGTGGTTTTGAAGGAGATACAGCCTTTCCTTCCGAAGATTTAAACGGACTTTTATCCCAGGCAGCAGAAACATTGGGGCAGTCTTTAAAGCAGGTAAAGGTACATACTGCAGACAGCTTTTACAAAAGGATAAAGAAGCCAATTTTAAAATCAGGGATCAGTGGGGCTGTGTGGCGGAAGAGATGGAGAGTTTTGCTTTATTTCATGTGGCAGAGGCGAAAAAAGGCTGCTGCATTGCTTACAGTCAGCGATCATGCTCTCACCAGAAAGAAGATATCTGCAGAGGAACGTCAGAATTCCTTCCGCTCTATGATTGAAACAGCGCTTTTGGGGGCTGTGCTTAGGTTGGAAGAGATGGAAAAGCGTTTGTAAAATAAAATTCCCATACAAAAACCCGACAGTCCGTCTCAATAGCCGTGACTGCCGGGTTTTATGTAGGTGCTCTGCTGCTCAGGCTGTTTTATGCCTGAGCAGGATTATATTTGAAAGCGCCAGGAACATTTTTTGACGGATCATATTCCTCCAAAATTTTGCCGTAGCGTTCTCTATAGTCGTTGTCTACAGGGATTTGTGGGAATACCTTGCAGGCTTCTTCAAAGAAATGTTTGGAACCACGACCCATAGCTTTGCCTCTTACCGTATGTTTGTCAAGAGCCAGATCCATAATTTCAGGCTTTTTGCCCATAGCAGCCTCTTTGATGATAATGTTCTTTAAGAAGTCGCTGGAACGGTCTTTATTGCTGGAACACAGGATGCGGATCGCATGAATGAAGTACATAGGCTGATCGCCATCATCATAAGGGAAATTTTTGCGCATTTCATTCATAGTGTTTACATAGACAGCCGCGTTCAGATTTCCAAAGCCAATGTCTTCAACAGAGATTGTAAGAAGTCTGCGCCAGAGCTTTTCAAGGAAAATAGGGCCAGATACATACAGTTCATAAGCATACTGGCAAGCCTGTTCTTCCATGGCTCTGCGTATGGCTTTCTGAAGACTGGATATAATTTCATCTGCGGCAAAGCCGTTTCTCGTTTGTGATCCGGCCCAGATATTATAATCTTGTGGTTGAATTTCCATAATTAATTCTCCTTTTTCTGATATAATTCAATGAGTTCAATAATAACGGTTTTTAAAGTTTCGGCTCCCATGATCTGATCCTCGGCGTGGCACATCAGAAGAGAAATCTGGGGAGTAAGAGATGTCACTTCTTCTTCCAGAACCCCAATATGGGACTGGTGTGCCTGTGCCATATTGTTATCTCCTTCCTTCAGCAGTTCGCGGGCTTTTTCAAAATTCCCCTTTTTAGCTTCGGAAAGTCCATTCATATAGCAGGATTTAGCCGTGCCTGCATAGGTCACGATGTACATGGCAGTTTCAGCCATTTTTTCAATGTTTACCATTTCAGTACCTCCGTTTATTTTAAGTCAGGCCAGTATCCTTTGTTTGCCTCGATGTATTCATCCAGCAGCTTCTTCGCCACATTAGCGCTGGGAACGGTTTTAGAAAGGGTAAGAGCCTGCCAGAGCTTATGGTAGCTTCCCTCGATCCAGGCATCTACCGTCAGCTTTTCCACAGCAACCTGCTCTTCCATCAGCCCCTTCTGGAAAGTAGGGATTTTTCCGACGGATAAAGGCTCATATCCGTCTTTGCCCACGATACAGGGGATTTCTACCATGGCGTCAGGTGAAAAATTTTCAATAGCGCCGTTGTTTTCTACAATCAGAAGCATACGTTCTCCGGTATTATAGGCCAGAGCAGTAGCCAGATCTACGATAAAGCTGGCATGGATGCCAATTTGCAGGCTGGTTCCTTCGGAGGTTCCTGTCTGAGCAATGCGGGCGCATTCTCCAAATACTCTTTTTTCACGTGTATCAATTACCTGACGGGCTCTTGTGTATTCCGGATCTGTATGTGCTACCATATCATCTGGAAAGAGATAGTACTGAAGATAGGAATTGGGAGAATGGGTTGGATCGAGAGTTACAATGTCCTTGACATTGCGCGCTGTTTCAAGCCAGCTGTTATCCGTAAAATCTGAGGCATTTTCACCTGCCGCCACATTTCCGTACTTTAATTCATGCTCCAGAAGCTTGTCGATATATTCATTTCCATCCTTATCCTTAATGGAAGTGTACCAGCCGAAATGGTTCAGCCCATAATACCGGATTGTCATATCCTTACGGCTTTCAAAGCCAAGAATCTTTGCAATGCTGTTTTCAATGCCGATAGGCATATCGCAGATATTGATGACTCTGGAGTGGGGACGAAGCCGTCTGCATGCTTCCGCTACAATGGCGGCGGGGTTAGAGTAATTGAGCATCCAGCAGTTAGGAGAGTACTTCTCCATATAGTCAATATTCTCAATAACGCCTCCGATGGAACGCATACCATAGGCAATACCGCCAGGGCCACAGGTTTCCTGGCCTACGACGCCGTATTTTAAAGCGATCTGTTCGTCCTTTTCTCTCATTGGAAGCTGTCCTACACGGATATGGGCCAGACAGAAGTCTACATCTGTATAGGCGGCTTCCGGGTCAGAAGTGGCCAGAAATTCAATTTCCGGATCCTTCTCTTTTACAATGATTTCACAGGCTTTTGCCAGACGATTCTGGCGTTCTTCATCATTGTCATAAAGCTTGATTGAGCGAAGGGGAAGCTTGTCCAGATTATCCAAAAGCATAAGGATAATCTCAGGTGTATAGGTGCTTCCTCCTCCGGCGATTACTACTGAAAATTTTTTCATTGCTGAATGCTCCTTTCTCGTAACATCTGAAGTCAGTATAGCGTGTTTGGATTTTTTCGACAAATCCATTTTTTCCTCTTTATTAGGAAGAAGATTTTAAATATGTAATAATCCCATCTGGCATTACATACGTTAGAATGTGTTTGAAGCTTAGAATAGCGTCTGCCAGGGGGCAGACTTCACAGATGGAGGGGTAGGATGATCGACAGATATTTGGAAGCGCTGGAACAATATGAAATGGAAATCATATCTGTGAGAAAGGGAAGGGGGGCCTGGATCTGCGAGACGGATCAGGGGCTTAAGCTTTTACGGGAATACAGGGGGACTGTGAGAAGACTGGAAATAGAAGACCAGATTCTGGGAATGATAGATACCCGTACAAGCCTACGGACAGACCGGTACGAGAGAAACCGGGAAGGCGGGCTATTGACTATGGCGGGAGACGGAACACGCTACATATTAAAGGAGTGGTTTTCCGACCGGGAATGTAATATAAGAGACAGCTATGAGGTCCGTCAGTCCATTGCCCGCCTTGCCATGCTCCATGCCCAGCTGGCCCGGATTCCCTTTCAGGAGGAATGGCGCATGGGTTCGGTCTGCAGGGAACAGGCAGGTCCGGAGATGAACCGCCATATCAGGGAAATGCAGAAGGCCAGAAGCTTTATCCGCAGAAAACGGGGAAAGACGGAATTTGAGCTTTGCGTCATTGGAAATTATAATGGCTTTTATGAGCAGGCAAAAGAAGCGGCGGATGAGATGATGAGGCTCTGGGAAAGAAACGGAGCGGCTGCCGGACAGCATATAACAGAGGAGGATGGACAGCTGATGGCAGCAGAGCTGTCCGCAGAGTCTGTTTCAGGCCTTTCTCTCTGCCATGGGGACTTAGACCAGCATCATGTGCTCATGGGGCGGGGATATACGGCCATTGTGGAGTATAACCGGATGCATCTGGGAATCCAGGCATCAGATCTTTACCGCTTGATGAGAAAAGCCCTGGAAAAGCATGGCTGGGATACAGAGCTTGGCCTGTCCATGCTGGATTCCTACCAGCGGGTGCGCCCTATGGATCGGAGGGAGCGAAAGAGTCTGGCCTGTATGTTCCTCTTTCCGGAAAAATACTGGAAGCAGCTGAATTTCTATTACAATACAAACAAGGCCTGGATTCCGGCTAAAAGCACGGATAAGCTCAAAAGCCTGGAGGATCAGGAGCCGGCCCGCCGCCGGTTTATCCGCCGACTGATGGCAGAGTGCGGGTAAGTCCTTAAAATGGTGTGGAAAGCCGGGAAAATGCAAAAACTCAGCCACATTCCCTCTTGCAATACAAAAAATTCTATGCTATACTGATTAAGCTGTCCTGAATATGGAGAGCAGTTTAGCGACTGCGTGAGTCAGGAACTTGCGGTAAGGGCGTGTATAACTTAAAAGATGCTGATATCTGTGCGTTCTGGTGACGGCCCCGGCCGGCTGCCTGCAGTGTACAGAGGCAGATTGGCATACAGGCCGCGGTCGGAAACCGCAAATTATATCAGAGAGGTGAATAAAATGAGAGAAGGAATCCATCCAAATTACTACCAGGCAAAGGTAGTTTGCAACTGTGGCAACGAGTTCGTAACTGGTTCTACCAAGAAGGACATCCATGTGGAGGTTTGCTCCAAGTGCCATTCATTCTACACTGGCCAGCAGAAGGCTGCTGCAGCTCGTGGACGTATTGATAAGTTCAATCGTAAGTACGGCATTAACGCCCAGTAATAAGCGAGAAAAAATCAAGGGGTTGAGCCTGAGAGATCAGGCTCAGCCCTTTGTGTTCTTTGGCAAAACACAGCCGCAGCTTGCTGCGGCAGGGAGAAATGATACAATGAAATATTCAGGAATTGGCGGACAGGCAGTGATCGAAGGTATTATGATGCAGAATGGTGACGATTACGCCATTGCAGTCCGAAAGCCTGACGGAGAGATTGAGGTAAAAAGAGATCGGTATGTGAGTCTTACGGAGAAATACCCCATCCTGGGCCTTCCTTTTATCCGCGGCGTTTTCAAATTTGCAGACTCTATGGTGGTGGGGATGCGTGCTTTAACCTGGTCCTGCAGCTTTTTGAGGATGATGAGGATGCTCAGCCGGAAAGTTTGAGCAGTGGCTGGACCGGGTATTCGGTGAAAAGCTGGAAAGTATTCTTATGACGGTTGTCATGATTTTTCTTTTATTATGGCAATCGGCATTTTCATGCTGCTTCCTTGGGATCGCCCGTATCTGTAAGCCTTTTATCCCTTCGGAAACGGCGATGGCGGTTCTTGAGGGCGTGATCCGCATTGTGATTTTTATTATCTATATTAAACTGGTATCCCGTATGGAGGATATCCGCCGTACCTTTATGTACCACGGTTCGAGCATAAATGCATCAACTGTCTTGAGCATGGACTGGCTTTAAATGTAGCCAATGTGCGGGCCAGCTCCAAGGAGCACAAGCGCTGCGGCACCAGTTTTATTATGATTGTAATGATCATAAGTATCCTGTTTTTTATGGTGATTCGTACGGATACAGTCTGGCTGCGCTTTTAAGCCGTATCGTGCTGATCCCGGTGATCGCAGGCGTGTCCTATGAGTTTCTCCGATTTGCAGGCCGCCATGACAGTAAGCTTGTAAACCTTTTGAGCCGTCCTGGAATGTGGATGCAGGGTCTGACCACCAAAGAGCCGGATGACTCCATGATCGAAGTGGCGATCGCGGCAGTGGAAGAGGTTTTTGACTGGAAAGCGTACCTGGATGAAAACTTCCCAGGCTGGAAGGAAACAGAATGAGTGCGGAGAGAGTATGGGAAGAGACGACCTTAGGACAGCTTTATGAGTCCGGGAGGAAAAAACTGGAAGAGTCCGGAGTGCCGGACGCTGCGCTGGATGCCAGACTTTTGCTGCTGGAGGCGTTTGATCTGAATTTGCCTCTTTTCTCACCAGAAGAGACCAGCCTCTTTTTAAACAGGCCATTGGTGGAGAAGAGGAAATTTACAGGCTAAAACAGGCGGCAGAACAGTATGAACAGGCGGTTCTTGCAAGAGCAGAGAGGATTCCCCTGCAACATTTGACTGGCTGCCAGTGCTTTATGGGACTGGAATTTAAGGTAAATGAATGGGTGCTTATTCCCAGACAGGATACGGAAACACTGGTGGAGCGTGTTTTGGAGGAAAACAGAGATAAAACAGCGCCATACTGGATGTGTGCACCGGCTCCGGCTGTATTGCTATAAGCCTTGTAAAACTGGGGAATACCGCTCAGTGACCGCTCTTGATATCTCTAAGGAAGCGCTCAAGGTGGCAGAGGCTAACAGGGAAAGGATCCTGGGAGAAGAAAAGGAGCGGCTCCGGCTGATAAAAAGCGATATGTTTGAAGGGCTGGAACCCAAAGCGCAGTTTGACGTTATTGTGTCCAATCCGCCCTATATCCCCTCAGAGGTCATAGAAGGACTGGAACCTGAGGTGCGGGATCATGAGCCGCGGCTGGCTCTGGACGGGGAAGCGGACGGGCTGAAATTTTACCGGATTCTGGCAGAACGTTCCATGGCATATTTAAAGCCCGGAGGAAGATCTATATGGAGATAGGCTTTGACCAGGGAAGGACGTTTCAGAGCTTTTGAACAGGCCGGTTTTGAGGGCCTTAAGGTGATAAAGGATATGGCCGGGCTGAACCGGGTGGTGCAGGCTAAAAGGCCGTGATGATAGGAGAGAGAAGATTATGTTTGATAAACTGGATGATATACTGATCCATTACGAAGAACTGATGCTGATGCTGGGGGATCCTGATGTGACTCAGGATACAAAGCGTTTTACCAGACTGATGAAGGAGCAGGCGGATCTGGCTCCCATCGTAGAGGCATATAAGCAGTATAAGCAGGCGAAACAGGATGTGGAAGACAGCCTTGCAATGCTGGAAGAGGAGAGTGATGAAGATCTTCGGGAAATGGCGAAGGAAGAACTGAAGAAGCGCATCGAGGCTGGAGCATGAATTGAAGATCCTCCTTCTTCAAGGATCAAATGATGAAAAGAACATCATTCTGGAGATCCGTGCAGGTGCAGGCGGAGACGAGGCAGCCTTGTTTGCTGCCGAGTTGTACCGGATGTATTCCAATTATGCGGACAGCCAGCGCTGGAAGGTGGAGATCGTAAGCTTAAATGAAAACGGGATCGGCGGCTTTAAGGAAGTGGTAGCCATGGTTACGGGAAAGGGCGCATACTCAAGCTGAAATACGAGAGCGGCGTGCACAGGGTACAGCGTGTGCCTGAGACAGAGTCCGGCGGACGAATCCATACTTCCACAGCGACGGTAGCCGTGATGCCTGAGGCTGAGGATGTAGACGTACAGATCGATATGAATGACTGCCGCATCGACGTAATGCGTGCCTCCGGAAACGGCGGGCAGTGTGTAAATACCACAGACTCTGCCGTGCGTCTTACCCATATTCCCACAGGAATCGTAATCTACAGCCAGACGGAGAAATCCCAGCTTCAGAATAAGGAAAAGGCCTTCCGCCTCCTGCGCTCCAAGCTCTATGATATTGAGCTTGAGAAAAGCAGAATGCAGAGGCAGCAGAGCGCACCGCAGGCCAGATCGGTACCGGCGACCGTTCGGAGAAAATCCGTACCTACAATTTCCCACAGGGCCGTGTGACGGATCACCGGATCAATCTGACCCTTTATAAGCTGGATAAGATTTTAAACGGAGATATCCAGGAGATCCTGGATGCCTGCATTGCCGCAGATCAGGCAGCAAAGCTGGCTAAGATGAATGAGAACTGAATAGTTACAACTAAATAAAGAATACGGAACGAACGAATACGAAAGGGCTGGCGCAGAGCTGTGTGGAGATCACCACATAGCTGCGCCAGCCGTCTTTTATGTTATGGAAGAAAAAATATCGGTCAGATCAGTCCGGCCATTGCAGGGAGTCCCAGGCTCACCGCAGGGATATAGGTCACCATGAGAAGCCCTACAAGAATTGCCACATAGTACCAGAGCATATAGGGCATGACGCGGGAAAGGGAACTTCGCCCGACCTTGATGGCTACAAACAGGGTATTTCCACCGGCGGAGTATTTCCGATACAGGGTTGTATACCAGGATCAGGCCGAACTGAACCGGATCCATGCCAAAGGTCTTAACCACCGGAAGAAACAGGGGAGTGAAGATCAGGATAGCCGGAGTTACGTCCATAAAGGTTCCTGCGATTAAAAGGATGACATTCATGATCAGCAGGATGATAATGGGATTGCTTGTAAGGCCTAAGAGGGCGTCGGAGATGGCCGAGGGATCTGGGTAAATGCCATGACCCAGCCAAGGATATTGGAAACGCCGATCAGGAATACAACCATACCGCTCATCTTGGCGCTGTCTACTGCGATTTTCCAGAAGGATTTTAAAGTAATGTTGCGGTAGAGGATGCCGAGGATCAGGGCGTAGATTACCGCAATGGCAGAGCCTTCTGTGGCTGTAAACACACCGCCGATGATGCCGCCGATTACCACTACGATCAGGGAAAGGGAGGGCAGGGCTCTGAGGGTGCAGACCCACAGGTTTTTCCAGTCGTATTTTCCAGGGATTCCCTTATAGCCTTTTCTTTGAAATGATCACAGCAACTGCCATACAGGCCACCGCCCAGATGATGCCCGGAATATAACCGGCCATAAAGAGTGCTGCCACAGAGGTGCCTCCGGCTGCCAGAGAATAGGTGATCAGGGCATTGGAGGGCGGGATTAGGAGGCCTGAGGGAGCAGAAGCTCCATTGGTGGCAGCACAGAGCGCCTTGTCATAGCCCTGTTCCTCTTCGCCCTTTTCCACCATACTTCCTACGGCTGCTGCGGCGGCAGAGGCCGAACCGGAAATAGCGCCGAAAAGGGCGTTTGCCCCTACGTTTGTCACTAAAAGGGCACCGGGCAGCTTGCAAGGATTGCCATCACAAAATCAACCAGCCGTTTGGCGATGCCGCCCTGGTTCATCAGGTTTCCTGCCAGGATAAAAAGGAATGGCCGTCAGGCTGAATTTGCTCATGCCCACAAAGATACGCTGAGCGCCGGTTACCACCGATACTTCCAAAGGCACGGTCCGCAGGATGGCGATCAGGGCGGAAATGCCGATGGAATAGGAAATCGGTACGCCGACGATCAGGAGCACGGCCAGAACAACAATTATGATAAGCAGAGATTCCATTGCCATAAGTCTATGCCTCCTTTTCTTCCTGCGCCGTAATGACGCCGTTTTTGAGATATCCACGATGTTGAGAACTGTATAGATCATGTTTAAAATACCGCATAAAGGCATTACCACATAAAACACACCTACAGCAACGCCCAGGGCAGAGGTCATCTGTCCCATGGCGAGGCTTGTGATCTTGATGCCGCCGTATACCAGGATGATCAGGGAAAAGGCAAATGCGATAAGCTCTCCAAAGATTGCGGAGCTTCTGGATGCCGGGAGTGAAATGGTCTGTGACAATGGGAATATTCATATGTCCCCGTTCTCCTGTGATGATGGAAGCGCCTAAAGGCTGGCCCATGCAAAGAGGTAAGCCACAAGCTCCTCAGACCACGGGGACGGATTCTGTAAGATGTATCGGGTAAATACCTGCCAGCAGGTGAGCGCAACCATAGCGATCAGGCTGGCGCCTGCCAGTATATTTAAAAGGGATGTAAGTACATTTCTCAGCTTTTTCATGCCGGTCACCTCCTTTTAGGATTCAGCTGACGGATACTTCTGGTTGTAAGCCTGTATCGCATCATAGATGGGAACAAAATCCGGGTGCTGGCCCAGCATGGATTCATGCATGGGAATAACCGCTTCCTTAAATGGGGCTGTATCCGGGTAGAGGAAATTCACCTTCTGGTCTCCGGAAGCCCGTTTTTTAGCCGCATCCACTGCGATGGTCCATTCCTCTCTCTGGATCTGATTCACGAGGTCAAAGCCCTCATCAAAATGGCTCGTTCTTCCGGGGACAGACTGTCCAGAAAAGCAATATTTCCGATCAGGATATCAGGGATCATTTGGTGCATATCGTAGGAATAGTATTTGCATACATCTCCATGACCGTTGTCTGTCAGAGCCAGTTCATTATTTTCTGCTCCGTCGATGATCTTGGACTGGAGGGCCGTGTACACATCTCCAAAGCCCATGGGAGTGGCAGAGCCTCCTAAAAGGTTCATCATCTGTACGTTGGTAGGGGACTGCTGGACGCGGATCTTAAGTCCCTTTAAATCAGCAGGAGAATGGATGGGCTTATTTACCGTATAGAAATTCCGGGTGCCTGCATCCAGCCAGGTAACAGCCTCAAAACCAGCTTGTCTGGTTGATTCAAAGATGGGTTCCGTGATGGAAGTATCATCCATGGACGCATGGTAGGCTTCGCTGGAAGAAAACAGATAGGGAAGATTAAACAGAGTGTAGTTCTGGCTGAAGGTTTCCAGAAGAGTTGGAAGCCACGCAGAAATTGATGGCGCCTGTCTGCGTCAGCTGAACCATTTCGTTCTGAGAACCTAAAAGCTCGCTTGGAAATACTTCCACATCATATTTGTCTCCCAGCCTGCTTTCGATAAATTCTTCAAAAGCAGCCAATGCTATGTGGGTGGGATGGTTCGTGGACTGGTTGTGACCGATCCGGACGATCATTGTTTCGCCGCCGGAGGCACTGCTGCAGCCGGTAAGCAGTCCGGCAGATAGCGCGGCTGTCAGTGCCAGCGCTGCTGCGCAAAATCTCTTCCTCATAAAAATCTTCCTTTCTGTATTGTATTTTGAGAATCTTCATCACTCCTATTATATCAATTATGGACAGGGGCTTCCAGAAAAATACTGGGAAAATGTGGTAAAATATAGTAAAAATACATTAAGTTCCAGAAGTGGTAAGGTATTAATTAATAGTGGCTTTTTCTTTTGGAATGTTTGTGATAAAATTTATATTAAAAATTCTAAAGCAGTTTTTGGAGAGGGATATATGAAAAGCAGTTTTTGGAAGAAATTAGATACTTATATAGATGAATTATGCGGGAAACTATCTCTGGATGTTCATGTTTGATACTTCAAAATGGCATAGAACAGTATAGAAAATATGCAGGAAAATGCAATTTGCAAACTGGGGAAGCACCGAATGAGAATACACTTTATCGTATATA
>SCPP01000191.1_pt1 | contig 69321 bp, 100 predicted proteins | sample 6106811 | NCBI WGS metagenome assembly SCPP01 (sample SAMN10720449, study PRJNA508395) | human gut metagenome | isolation source: Participant 2 stool, 15 month | host: Homo sapiens | collected 2018
CCCTCTGGCGGTCTTTGACGCTGTTTTTCTTCTCATAATCATCATATGCCTTGACGATCTTCTGTACCAGAGGATGACGGACTACGTCAGAACTGGTCAGATAGCAGAAACCAATATCGTCAATGTTTTTGGACTTTTAAAGCTGTATCCAGACCGGAAGTTGCACCGGAAGGAAGGTCTTTCTGGGTCTGGTCTCCGGTGATGATGACCTTGGAGCCAAAACCAATTCTTGTTAAGAACATCTTCATCTGGGCCGGTGTGGTATTCTGTGCCTCATCCAGGATGATATATGCATTGTCCAGGGTACGTCCTCTCATGTATGCAAGAGGTGCTACCTCAATAAGACCCTTTTCGGAATTATGCTGATAACTTTCCGCTCCCATGATCTGATATAAAGGCATCATATAACGGGCGCAGATAAGGGTCGATCTTACTCTGTAAGTCACCTGGAAGAAAACCTAACTTTTCTCCTGCCTCAATCGCAGGTCTTGTAAGGATGATACGGCCTACTTCCCCGTTTTTAAAAGCCTGGATGGCCATAGCCATGGCAAGATAGGTCTTACCGGTACCAGCCGGTCCAATGCCGAATACGATCATCTTCTTGCGGATGGAGTCCATAATGCTTCTGGCCTAAAGTCTTTGGCTTTACCGGCCCATAATGGTACGGCAGATAATGTCCTTATCGATCTCCAAGATCTGGTCATCATTTTCCGTAAAGGAAAGAGACAGGGCATAGTCCACATTCTGCTCGGTAATAGTATTCCCCCGCATGGAAAGCTGGATCAGATTGTTAAATACGCTTTTGCCTGACCAATGGTCTTTTCGGACCAATCAGCTTGATCTCGCCGTCCCTGGCGATCATGGTCACATGAAGGGTCCGTTCTATTTTCTTTAAATATGCATCGAACTGCCCGCAGACATTTCTCTCATGTTCTGCCGGAATGTCGATCATGGTTTCAATTACACTCATCCGTCTGTTTAATCTCCTTGAGTTTTAGAAACAGGGACGCTGGCTGCCGCAGGCTCTATTACCTTTAGTGTTCCGCTGATCCTGTAACCAGATATATTCTTTCTATTCTATCATTATTTTCAAGAATTTGTAACTTTTCCCCCTTAATTTTTCAACAAATTGCCGATTTGTTTCTGAAGCTGTCTGTTCCAGCTCTTCTTTTGTATAACCTTTCTCGTAAACCGTCATATATTTCCCTGCTATCTTTCCCACAAAAAGCGGCAGATAAAAATTTGAAAACAGCTTTAACTGGATCATATCTGCGGTGTAATCCCAGTTTTTTTTTATTTCCATTTTTCCCCAATTCAGGGATCAAACATTCAGGCATAAGAAATGAAAAGGAAAAAGGACCTGCGATCAGGCGCAGACCATAGCGTTTCCTTCCTGTAGGATAACGCACGTCGGGTCAGAGGCAGTTCTTTTCATAAGTTTCTACTGTTTCTGCCAGTATCTCCCCTGTGACTGCACATAAAAAGCAGATATCTCCTGCTCATCATCCCCGATTACAGGAACACGGCCACTGACAAGGACCTGTCCCTGCTGGATCTCTTCTCCTTTTTTCACTTTAGAAATTCCCTGGCGCACCATGATATAGGTAATCGTGCCAGTTACATCTGAAACCAGATCACAGGGATCTTCCTTCACCGTTGTTTTAGCCTGTATGATCTTATTTTCCTTGATCTGGATCACCAGCCTGGTGCCGGATACTCTGGCCGATACCCAGGTGATCTGAGGAAACGCTTCCCTCATCCCAGCTTCCAGCTCCTCACAGTTTATCTTTTCTTTTTCATCCCATAGCGCACATCCTGTGTATCCAGATAGCGCACCAACGTATCTGTATAATGGTGATTGCCCTGAAAATGGATATCCCATATGAACAAAGACATAATATAGAGCAAAAGGAAAAAACTGGAAAGACCTGCTGCCGCATACCATCGTTTCCGGTTTCTCTGAAGAAAAAACGGCAGTCCCCGGCGTTCGCAGATACGCAGGCGGACACCCTTACCTCTGGCGCAGCCCCTTAACCGGTAAAAATCCTTTAAAAAAAGGGAACATTGGTACTCTCCCTTTTTCAAGCATACCAGTTCCCAGAAAAATATCCCGTTTATCCTGCACCGTTCCAGAAAATATTCCGGGCTGATGCTTTTGATCTGTATTCTTACATAACCTTTTAAAAGGCGAAAAAAATACCGGATCATCCCTCCACCCTCCTTTCTGATAACAGATCATCAAACTCTACCGATCGTATCTTCCCTTGATCTTTAAAGCATCTTCCGTATAAGTCTCTATCTCCAGATGAAGCCCTTTAAACACTACCATACAGCCTGCTGCCTTTATTTTCACACGTATCTGTGTGTAGATAAGAAGGCTCCTGAAATTTTCCGCTACTACTTCATAAGGACCTGTAAAATGGAGCAGAACATCCCCCAGTATTACATCTCTTGGAAGACCAAGAGCTTCCACTGCTGCCCGTTTTCTGTCCTCTCTCATACCGTTTCTCGCGGAGCCTTGTCCTTTATTATCTGACATCCCGGCCCTGAAATGCCAGTTTGGCTGTTTACGGCTTTCTGCACCCATTTTTCTTTTAAGAATACACTAATAGGAAAGAATGATTGTGAGGTTCTTATGACTAATTCTAAGTTAAATCCTGCTTCTGAAGCCATTTCCATGGTAAAAGCAGCTCAGACAAATGAAGAAGATATTCCTGTAACTCCTCTGCCGGACCCTGGAGAAGGCGGACCTGTATATGATGGTTCCATGAATAATGATCCCATGGATAATGGCTCCGGCGGAAACGGCTCGTTCGGCGATGATCTGAGTTCTGTTCCTGTTATCCCCCTGCCAAATCCAGGAGAGGGCGGACCTGTATACAATGGTCCTAATTACAACCGTCCATCTGGCGGTATGGGACAGCCGGGGAATTCCCAGATACCGGTATACCGTCCTGTCTTCCCGTCTAATGGCTCCATTACCGTTCTCCCAGGTATCAGTTTCCCCTGTTACAACTGCACTACCTCCTCAAGCCTTGGCCGGGTACGCATTTTAAATGCTTCTTCCGGTTATCCGGCATTTAACGTATCTTTAGGAAACTGGCGCATTGGAGAGCAGTTGGATAACGGGGATCTCACCAGCTATGTACAGGCAGCCTCCGGCTTCCAGACGGTTACAGTATCCGGCACTAACGGTTATATCTATATCCAGAAAATGATCACCATCCGTGCCGGTTCTGCCTCTACCGTTGCGATCATCAATACCAGCACCGGGCTGGATCTGATGGAAATATCCGACCTTTCCTGCAACGGACCATCCGGCACTGCCTGCATCCGTGCCTGCAACCTTTCCCCGGACCTTGGGCCTTTTGATGTAGCTTTAGAAAACCGCGGCAATTCCTACCGCACCTTCACCAACGTCCGCTTCCAGGAAGTAACCCCGTTCTCCAGTTTCGCATCCGGCTGGTATTCCATCTACGTATTCCGCACCAATGCATTTAACAACAATAATGCCATTGCAGCAGCTTCAGCAGCGTTAAAGACCGGCGGATCTTATACATTATATATGTTTAACGGGCCGTCAAGTACGGATGGGCTTAGGACGTTGATATTGTCGAATTAATATCTTTTTATCTGCATAACAATATAAGAACCGGAAGAGCTGTGACTCCCATTCACAGCTCTTCCGGTCTACTGTATTCACTTACTTTCTATCCCTTTCCAGATTTTTAATGCAGATCTCTTCCAAAACCAACATCGGTTCCAAACCGTTTAAACAGATCATATGCCAGACTGTCTATGGTGGAAATATGCATCTGGGACTGCTGCTCTAATCAGGCAAGATAACGTTGATTTTTGGTCAAAGCATACTTCTTCAACAACATTTTCTGCAGCCTGTCATTCATCTGGTTCTTTCTTTGCATTAAATTTTCTTTAAAATATAAAACTGAGTATTTCGGTCCCATAAACATTCCTTCCCACAGTCGTTCCAAACCCTTTTGAAAATCAAGTTCACCCTGCCATTCCAGTGCAGCAGCTAAAGTGATCCCATCGCCTGCCTGTTTTTCAACCAACAATTTCCCACCTGCTGCGCAGGCCGACCGTTCACATACATTTCCTACCCCGATCTGTTTTTTTACAAAGGCAGACTCTTTAAAATCGCCTGGAACCTGATTTAACTGCTCTGGCGTATAGAAACGATGCTCACAGGGTTGATGTAAACATTCTCCGTCAAATAGCTGTTTTAAGTCTAATACCGCAGGTTCATCCTGTTTTACATCTACAGAAGCAATAGCTTTCACAGCGGCCGGATCGATCCCATGTTCTTTTAATAAGGCAAAAACTTTTTCTTTCATAAATTCCGGATCTGTTCCTGCGGCAACCAACACCAAGGACAACCGCCCTGGGAACAAGACGCAAATAAGAAGCTTTTTTCCGGAAGAAGGATCCTTTACTGTGATACAAATATTTTCTTCACACCATCTATCCATCACAAAGCCGTCTGGCAATTTTTTTATTGGAAGATCACTGAAAACACCGATCTGCTTTCCTTCTAATACTGCTGCTGATATGTTCTTCGCTTCTTTCCGGTCTGTGATCGTCATATGATAGGCAGATGCAAACAGATCTACCGCAAACTTCCCATTTACATCCGTTGCTGTCGTGATCACAGGCACTGCCTCCAGCCAGTCTGCAATGTGCCTTGCAAGTTCATTGGCCCCGCCTACATGCCCTGATAGCAAGGGGATCACAAACTGCGCTCCTTCATCCACTGTAACTACCGGCGGATCAGTCATCTTATCCCTGATCCATGGCGCAATAGCCCGCACTGCAATACCTGTGGCGCTTACAAAGATCATTACGCTTTTCTGCAAACATCTTGCCTGTCCATTGGGATAAAGACTCTTCTTCCCGTTCTTTCAGTCCTTCTTTTTCCACTCTTCCTTAAGAAGCGGGAATAATCGCTTCACATTCTTCGCCCGTTTCTTTAATTTATGAAAAAGACGCCTGCAAACCCAGGCGCCTCGTTCTGTAAAACAGATCACTGCATATTTCATCCTGCTACCTGTACCTTCTTGGATCAAATCCGATCAGAACATATAGTTTCATTCTGATCACCAGCTTTTCCTACATTCTGGTATCAGTATACTGGATTTTCAGCTTTCTTTCAATGCTTCCTCTTTAATTGCCGTTTCCGGTAGGTGATCATCCCTCCAATGCGGCCGCTTTCCTTGAAGTAAGGCTTTTCCAGCCTTTCTGCAATACTTTTCATCTAATCCCAGTTCCTGGGCGATCTCAAATTTTAACTGTTCATCCGGTGTCATATTATGGACATCAAATTTTTTTCTTTTGACTTTCCCATAGGTCTATACTCCTCGTATAATATCTTTTAGATACATAAATACATATATTTTGGTTAATAAGTTACTAAATAAATATTTGTTCAATAGGCTTAGTAAAGCCCATGATATAATTGTCCCAGTGTCAATCAGGTAATAGTTCTTTTCACCCCTGTTGAACCAGTAATGGTTTCTTCATACTAAGTCTGTTCCCCTGACATGGAAGTTAGCTTCAAACCTACTGGCTGTTTGCTTAAGTTCATGGATAACCATCTAGCAGTGTGGTTTCGCATCTGTCCATCTTAAGCTGGATTCTTATATGCGAGGGTGTCGATGCTCCATGATCATGGGTTTTACCAAGCCGATTGAACACTTTAATCTACAACGAAAGAAGGTGATTACAATGAACACACGTCGGTATCGATGTAAGCAGCAAATCCAATGTCGTTTACTTAATGCTTCCAAATGGAGATAAACACAGCAACTTTTCTGTTGCTAACTCTCATGAAGGTTCTACCCTGTTGGTAAAAATCTATTCTGCTTTAACTTCACATTCCCTTGACACGGTTCTGATCGGTCTTGAAGCAACCTCTGTTTACGGAGACAATCTCGTGTACTTCTTAAGAGAAGATGCCACTCTGGCACCGTTTAACAGAAAGATTCATGTCCTCAATCCTAAGCAAGTCAAGAAGTTTCACGATACTTACAATGACTTGCCAAAGAATGATTATGTGGACTCTTTTGTTATTGCTGACTGCCTGCGTTTCGGTAGAATCAACAAAGAGGTATATATGGGAGACTACCGTTATAAAGCTCTCCAAAACCTCACACGGGCACGTTTCTTCGCTGTTCAGAATCTTGTCAAAGAAAAGCAGCGATTCATGAATGTGCTGTTCAAGAGTATTCTACTATGACGCAGGAGAAGGTATTCAGCGATGCCTTCAGCACTACTGCCCTTGCTGTCTACGATGAATTTGAATCCGCAGAAGCACTGGCAAATATGGACTTACATGAGCTTACTGACTTCATCATTGAAAAAGGAAAGAATCGCTTTCCTGATCCTGATGCAGTAGCCAAAGCCATTCAGAAAGCTGCCCGCAGTTCTTACCGTTTACCCAAGACGGTAAATGACTCTGTTAATCAGGTGCTTTCAATATCCATAACCTCTATGAAGGCATTGGAATCTCAAATCAAAGAGTTCGATAAAGCTATCAAAGCCCTGATGGAACTCTTGCCAAATGTATTGATATCCATTCCAGGTATTGGGCCTGTATATTCAGTAGGTATCATGGCTGAAATCGGAGATATCAATCGTTTTGATAATCAGGCATCGCTTGCTAAATATGCGGGGCTTGCCTGGAAACAACACCAGTCCGGTGGATTTGAAGCCGAAGTTACAAGGCTCATTCCATCAGGCAACCGATTTTTAAAGTATTATCTGTGTGAAGCCGCATTTTCTCTTGTAAGATGCGACAAAAATACAGCGACTTCTACCACCTCAAATACAAAGAGGTAAACAGATGCCAACACAAACGTGCACTCGCATTAACTGCCCGTAATTTGTGCGTTTAGTCTTTCGACTGCTGAAAGACAACCGCCTATACTGTCCAGCAAAGTAGATTCCATCTGCTTGCTGATGAACTACGCCCTGCTCATTTAAAAAATCTGGTCGACAGGGCTTAGGTGGGTGTTTTTTGTCTTTGCTGTATATATCAAAAAGTGTATGATTTTTAAATCATTTATTTTCTTGACATCATTCCGCTGGACTTAATACGTGATGTATTTTCATTGGTCTGTTATAAGAAGTATGCCCTTTTTACAGGAAATCATTCAGGAAACACTGAGACGGCACCTGCTGTCGGCTGTTTTTCCAAAATGCAAAACAAAAAGAGCAGCCCCGCAAGGAACTGCCCTTTCATCATTTACATTCAGTTATTACTTTGCGTAAGAATCGATATCTACGTCAGCAACATCTTCGTTCTGAGGAGCTGCCTGAAGAGCCTTTACGCTTAAGCTGATCTTGTGATCATCTTCGTTGAAATCTACAACCTTAGCTTCGATTTCCTGGCCGATCTTTAATACATCAGCTGGTTTCTCGATGTGCTCTCTGGAGATCTGGGATACATGAAGCAGTGCATCAACGCCTGGCTCTAACTCTACGAAAGCGCCAAAGTCAGTCATACGAGCAACACGACCGGTTACTACGCTGCCTGCTGCATACTTTCAGCTGCATGTGCCCATGGATTAGCCTCTGGGAACTTTAAGCTTAATGCAATCTTCTCGCCCTGGATATCTTTGATCAGAACGGTTACCTTATCGCCGGACTTGAATACCTTCTTAGGATTTTCAACACGGCCCCAGCTCATCTCAGAGATGTGAAGGAGACCATCAGCTCCACCTAAATCGATGAATGCACCGAAGTCTGTTACATTCTTAACAGTTCCTTCTACTGTATCACCAACCTGGATCTTGGAGAACAGTTCTTCTTTCAGTTTAGCCTTTTCAGTAACTAACAACTGCTTTCTGTCGCCGATGATTCGTCTTCTCTTTGGATTGAACTCTGTGATCACGAACTGGATGTCCTGATCTGCGTACTTGGAAAGATCCTTCTCATAAGTATCAGATACAAGGCTTGCCGGGATAAATACTCTGGAGCCTTCTACTTCAACGCTTAAACCGCCGTCTAATACCTGAGCTACTTTCGCAGTCAGAACTTCCTGATTTTCAAATGCTTCTTCCAGACGCTTGTTGCCTCTGTCAGCTGCCATACGCTTGTAAGATAAGGATACCATGCCAACACCATCGTTCAGCTTGATAACCTTAGCTTCCATTTCTTCACCAACCTGTACCTTGGTAGTTAAATCTACACTATTGTCATTGCTGTACTCGTCACGGGTGATAACACCCTCAGACTTGTTGCCCGCAATGCTCAGAATAATCTCATCTTTATTAACTTCGATGACCTGACCGGTAACTATCTCTCCTGTACGTATTGGTTTGGTGGATTCTTCCTCTTCCTTTAATAACTCTGCAAAACTCTGCTCTGCCATTCTGGTATGAACCTCCTCAATAATCTTTTTGGGTGTATGCCCCAGCTGTAATACCTACGCTGCGCACAGAAGATACACTGTCAGGATCTAAATCGCCGAGTGTCTGAATGTAAAATGTATTTTTACATTCCTTGAGACAAATCTCGTAAAGCTTCTGGGTGTTGGAAGAATGTCTGCCACCAATGACGATCATAGCCTCCACCGAAGATGCTATCCGGGCTGCCTCCACTTGTCTTTCCTGTGTTGCATTGCAAATCGTATTTAAAACACTACTATCATAACCCTTTTTTGAAATTTTTTCAACTAATTCTTGAAATTTGTTGTAATTAAATGTCGTCTGGGATACGATACATAGCTTTTTGCCCTCTGGAAGGTTATAATCTTCTGCATCAGCCTCATTTTCCACAACAACAGTGTCACCATTGCCCCAGCCCCGGATACCTTCCACCTCCGGATGCACCGGGCTTCCAATGATGATAACAGCCTCTCCGGCCCGCGAATGTTCATCTACGATCTTATGGATCTTTTTTACAAAAGGGCAGGTGGCATCTACCACATTTACCCCACGGGAATTTAAGATATCGTAAACATGACGGCTGACTCCGTGAGAACGGATGATCACGGTTCCCTGACCTTCCGGCAGGTTTTCAAGGTCTTCTTCCGTATCTAATACCTGGACGTCCTTTTCTTCCAGATCACGGACTACTTCCTCATTGTGGATGATGGGACCATAGGTATAGATGGGACCCTGGGCTTTTCCCTCTTTTACAGCCTGGATCTGCTCATAGACCCGGGCTACTGCCCGTTCTACTCCAAAGCAAAAACCTGCACTTTTAGCAACAATGACCTGGCGCTCCATTATGCCTGTCCTCCGTCTGCTTTGTATCCCTTTTCACGGACGATCTTTAAAATCTCTTCTACTACCTGGGCCAGAGTCATAGAAGAAGTATCTAACAACACTGCATCCTCTGCCTGCTTTAACGGAGAATGTTCTCTGTGCATATCCCTGTAATCTCTGTCTTCAATGTCCTTTTCGATCTCTTTTAAATCTGCTTTCATTCCCTTTTCTAACAATTCCTTATAACGGCGAGCTGCTCTTACCTCTACAGAAGCTGTAAGATAGATCTTTGCAGGTGCATCTGGAAGAACACAGGTACCAATATCCCTTCCGTCCATGATCACATTTTCCTTTGCTGCCAGCTGTTTCTGAAGCTCTACCAGTTTTTCTCTTACAGGCATATAGCCGGATACTGCAGATGCCATGTTTCCTACTTCTTCTGTACGGATCAAGCCGGAAACATCTTCACCATTTAAAAGTACCTGCTGCACACCGTCCTGGTAACGGATAGTCACATCTACTTCCGGGCATGAGCGCTCGATCTCTTCTGCTGCCTTTGGATCTACGCCCTTTCTTAAGAAATAAAGGGCCATAGCGCGATACATTGCCCCTGTATCTACGTATACAAAGCCAAGTTCCTTTGCCACCAGCTTTGCAATGGTGCTTTTTCCTGCTCCTGCAGGTCCGTCTACTGCAATATTAAAATGGTTCATCTGGGTGTTCTCCTTTAACTTTCATATAGCAATACCGCCTGTCTGGCGATCTGTCTGTTTTATTTAATTTTGTTTAGCTTTCCTGTATCTTCTCCGCTGCCGCCTTTCCCGCTGCCCAGCCGGTAGACCAGGCGATCTGCAGATTAAATCCGCCGGTCACTGCATCCACATCCAGGACTTCTCCTGCAAAGTACAGATTTTCTGCCTTTTTCGCTTCCATAGTAGACGGATTGATCCCCTTTACATCTACGCCGCCCTGTGTAATAATAGCCTCTTTAAACGGCCGAAGCCCTGTCAGTGTGAACGTCAGCGCTTTGGTAGTTTCTACCAGGCGGCGGCGTTCTTCTTTGGTGATCTCATTTACCTGCTTATCCGGGTCAATGCCACTGCGCTCTATGATCACAGGGACCAATTTGGCAGGATATAAATGGTTTAAGCTGTTTTTAAACTGTTTATTCTTTGCCTCTGCAAAATCCCTTAAAATGCGCTCATCCAGTTGTTCCTCTGTAAGAGTCCGGTTTTAAGTCGATAGACAGCTTTAACAGGTTCTTGGCAATGGCCTTGGCACAGAAAGAACTGGCGCTTAACATAAGAGGGCCGCTGACTCCAAAATGTGTAAACAGCATTTCCCCAAAGTCACGGTACAGTTCCTTTTTGCCGTTAGATACAGTAGCTTCCACATTTTTAAGAGAAAGGCCCTGAAGGGATTTTACAATCTCAAGCTCTGCTGTCTCAAATGGCACTAAGGCTGGTGAAAGGGCTGTTACCTTAAGTCCTGCAGCCTGGGCCCACTGATAACCATCTCCTGTGGATCCTGTAGATGGATAAGACATTCCGCCGGTTGCTACGATGACGCAATCCGCATCCACAGCTGTCTTTTTTCCATTTTCTTCCAGGAAAATGCCTTTGCAGATGGTCTTATCTTCTTCTGTTATAAAGTTTAAACCTTTTACTTCCTTGCGAAGATATACTTTTACATTTTCTTTCTTTAATGTGCGATCTAAGGCTGCGATCACATCGGAAGAATGATCCGATAAAGGGAATACCCTCTTTCCTCTCTCTGTTTTCAGGCGCAGTCCTGCATCTTCCAGAAACTGCATCATATCTTCATTGGTAAAGCCGTAAAAGCTGCTGAACATAAATTTCTTATTGGTGATCACAGCTGCAAACAGCTCGTCCATATCACCGGCATTTGTCACATTGCAGCGGCCTTTTCCTGTAATAAAGATCTTTTTGCCCAGCTTTTCATTTTTTTCATAGAGGCTTACCGCACAGCCTTCCTTTGCTGCTGCAATAGCCGCGATCATACCTGCGGCACCGTCTCCGATGACGATTATATTTCTTTGGTTGCTCATGTATTGTTGTTTCCTTTATTATATATATTCGCGTTTCATGCATCCTGTTTCATAGAATATTGAACCTGTCTGTTAGTATAACATACTTATTTATAAATTTCATTCATATCTTATATCCAGATATTCAGGTCTTTGCATTTTTTTCAAAACCATAGATCCATTTTCCACGGAGAAACAAATACAGGAAAATAACAGAACTGATGCTCCAGGTCAGAGGATACGCCCAGAATACCATACGGATATCCGGGATAAAATGGACTGCCACTGTAATATAACTTACACGGAATAAACACCATACGCAAAGCATAACTACCATAGGAACAGAAGCATTTCCTGAACCGCGGAGCACAGCTGCAATACAATGTGAAAAAGCCAGCACACAATAAAACAGCGAAATGGTTTTTGCCTGCATAACGCCATAATGGACTACCTCCGGGTCGCTGTTAAAAGCTGCGATCAGAACCGGAGATACTGCGTAAATTGCAAAGCCGATCAGTTCCGCAATGGACATAGAACAAAGGATACCAAACCATGCCCCTTTTTTTGCACGGTCATACTGCTTCGCACCTAAATTCTGACTGACAAAAGTGGTCAGTGCCATATTAAAACAGGTTACAGGCAGAAATACAAATCCCTCGATTTTAGAATATGAGCCACAGCCTGCCATTGCCATTTTTCCAAATGCGTTGATATTTGACTGTACAAACACGTTTGCAAGAGCGATCACAGAGTTCTGGAAGCCGGAAGGTACACCATTCTGAATGATCTGGCTCAAACTCGGTCCATCAAAACGGATCTTACCAACCTGCAGCTGGTACTCTTCTTTTGTCCGTATCAAATGGATCATACAAAGGATCGCACTTGTAAACTGGGAAATAGCTGTCGCAAGGGCCGCTGACCCAACACCTTTTCCAAGACCTGCAATAAAAAATATATCCAGCACAACGTTGATGCAGGAAGAACAGATCAGATAGATCAGCGGATGACGGCTGTCACCTACAGACTGCAAAATTCCTACAAAATATTGTACATAACAACTCCAAGGGGCCTGCAAAATACGTGCGAAAATATGCCACTGACTCAGGAAGCACCTCTGCCGGCGTTCCCATCAAAACCAGGATCTTCGGCGCAAAATACATCCCCACTACAGTCAGTACGCTTCCTGCCACAAAACCAAAAGCCACTGTGGTATGGATCGCCTTGTGCAGGTTGTCACTGTTTTTCGCCCCATAATACCTTGCAATGACAACACCGGCTCCCATTGCAATACCATTAATAAATCCAACCATTAAAAAGATCAGATTGCTGGATGAGCTGACCGCCGCCAGTGCATTACTTCCAAGAAAATTCCCCACGATCAGTGAATCCGCCGTATTATACAGCTGCTGAAACAGGTTTCCTAAAAGCAGTGGAATGGCAAAAAAGATGATCTTTTGGGAGATGCTTCCTTCTGTCATTCTTGTTTTGCTTGCTGTGTTCATTGTGTGTTGCCCCATCCTTTTGTATTTTAATTGATTTAATTTGCAGATCATCCTGCCGACTGCAATATCCCTTTCAATATCCGCAAATTATAAACATTTTACCGCAATATATCAATTTTGTTTGGATATATTGCGGCAAAATAAGTCCCCAGGATATCTTGCGAATAATGTCTTATGATCATATCCTTTAAAACTTCGTTTAAATTACTTTTTTAAATTTATACTTTCCTTTTCCATAACCAGGTACCGGTCTAATAATATCCGCCTGCACTAAATTAGAAAGAAGTTTGGAAGCACCTGTCCACTTTTACATTTACATTGTCCACTTTTTCTTCATTTAAAAGTCCACTTATGTGAAGATTGCGATTATGGAGCTCATTCTTCTCATTTAAAAGTAGATTTCGGAGGAATACTTCAAGATATTCTGTTGTTTCATGAATACCTTTCTGCAGATTCGTGTAATTTGCACGGACAAGCGCATTTCTAAAATACCATGCATTTTCCGCAAAAATATGGATCTGCCATAAATTTGAAATAAACACCGCAAGATGATGAATAATCTCGTCCATCGAAAGACCTTTATAACTAAAATTTTTCTCCTGTGAAAAATCATATTCAAAGGTTGCTCTCAATTCTGAAGCACTTCCATACATAACAGTTGCTCCATCAAGCACCCACTCTTTTTTTGTTATGTTATAATCTCTGATATTTCCGGCGTGTTTGTAAATACCTTGAAAAAGTTTACGATGAATAGAGATATACTCATTCGGCGAAAACGAAAATGCTCTTTCAGAAAGGCTTTCCGCAATACGGGAAGATACCTTATCAGCTTCTTCGATACGCTCATCATCAGACATATGATCTAGTCTTTCTTCATAATAACTATCAATGAGACTTTTTGCTTCCTGTATTGTGATCAAAAAACTAAAAACCATCATCCAAGAAAGGAGTTATTCTGATATCTATGATACCATACAAACAGCTTTCTTTGACAGATATTTTTACAGATTGCCAAGAAAAATTTCAAGATGATAAACCTGCTTTTCTTTCTCTCTTACATAACCATATCGATTTAGATGAAATGATTCCTGTTTCTTTCCGAAATCATTTCTATGCATCAACGGGCAGAATCCCGTAAATACCCTTTGCAAGCTTTTCTGTGGGCTTTGATTATACAACGTATTTTCTCTATCCCTACAGATCAGCTTCTCTTGACTTTTCTCGCTTATTCAAAACCGCTTCGTGAGTTCTGCGGCTTTACCAAAGTTCCTGATGCCTCTAAGATCACCCGTTTTAAACAGGATTTTTTAGATGATCTGCAGCTTGTTTTCGATAACCTCGTTGATATCACAGAACCAGTCTGCCAGGCCATCGATTCTGCAAAAGCGGACATGACCATCTTTGATTCTTCCGGCATAGAAGCATTTGTTACCGAAAATAATCCCAAGTATGCTAACCGTATTATCAAGCAGCTTAAGACTTTTGCAAAATCTCGTGCCTTAGAAATCTATGATCCTTATAAAGCTGCTTATGGTTCCATGCCTTCCCACGCCTCTGCCAATCCTGAATTTAAACAGCTATACATCAATAGTCATTTTTGTTACGTCTTTGGCATCATCACAAATGGTCTGGGAATTATTCGCCACATTTCGTTTTACAACAAAGATTTTTTGGCTTCCCATCCTGAGATTCTTGTACAAAAGAAATCGGATTCTCCAGATGAAGATAAAAGCGTCCATGATTCAAGGCTTTTAATCCCAACTCTGAAGGACCTTTTCATAAAACATCCTCTGATCAATCCCAAAACATTTCTGGGAGACGCTGCATTTGATGCCATGGAACTTTACAAAGCCCTTCTTTCCGGAAATACTTTTGGCGAAAAACGTCATTTTCAGAAAGCATACATTCCACTTAATATACGATCCGGCCTTAAAAATCCGGATTATACAATAAATGAAAATGGCATTCCCTGCTGTCCACACGATGCTACGTTTCCCATGAAATACGAATGTACTTCCAAAACCAAAAACGGAGTTGTTCGATATAAATTTGTCTGTCCCAAAATGAATTGGATCTATGACAAATCCATCCGGCGGGCTCACAGACAATGCTGCTGTAAAAATCCCTGTACCACTTCAAGATGTGGCCGTATGGTCTATATTTATCCCGAAAAAGATCTCCGTGCTTATCCTGGAGCAATCCGTGGCACCGAAGAATGGGATAATACATACAAAATCAGAACTGTTGTTGAGCGAGGGATTTATCACATCAAAGAGCATCTCTGCCTCGCCGGGCGCCGAACCCAGAATGAAACACTCCATGCAGATCTCATCCTTACAGGAATCACCCAACTCATTACCGTTGTTCTTGCTGATAAAATCAACTGCCACAAATACATTCGAAGCCTGAAACGCTCATTCACAGGTTTGAGTTTCGCAATCACCTACTTTATCATATCTTATACTCAGGTTCCCCGCGCTGACGCACTCTACTGCCTGCTTACGCAGGCGATTCGCAATCTATTTTCATAATTTCATGCGCTGGCAGACGACACCTGACCTTTTCTAAAACTCCAATCGAATCTGTCTGTCAATCCAGCTTTTCTGAATTGCCTCACAAACAATATCACCTGGCATATATCCACCAATTAAAAACGGAGAGTCCGGATTATGCTTTCTCATATTTTCTTTGACCAAAACCGGATTTACATTCGCATAACAGTATTTACATAAATGTCCGCAAGTATCATAGGCACCTATATCTGTCCCCAAAAGACATGCGCATTCCCCATTTCTCTGATTTTTCTTTCTCTTTGGAACTTCCAGTCTGCTATTGAGAGCTGTCTCAAATGTATGAACAGTCATACATCCGGAGCAATCTGCACCATATTTTGCAAGATCTTCTCCTTCTGCACAAGGCTTTAACACCATTCCATACTTTGACGCTATTTTTACAAATGCTTTTCCTATCACAGCCCTGTCTTCTGCCCGTACCGATTTTGCTTCTGGGAAATTGCGTTCCACCTTTTTATAAATATCTATAAAGCTGATTACACAAGTCTTTGTGTATCCAGCAAGAATTTCAGCCATTTTTTCAAATTCAGATATATGCCACTCCACAGAATGTTTTTTATCTATAAAAATCGGATCATATCTCCATCCCATACTGTCTGCGCCCACGACATCCGACAATTCTTTAAAACCTTCCATCACAGTTTCTTTATCCGGAACGTTTGGCTCAATATCCCGTCCGTAAGGTGTAATTGTTACAAACCAGTATTGACCATACGGTTTTAACTCATCAAGAAACGGCAGCATTGGAAGAGGGTTCTTCGTGCAGAATGCGATCAGATCCACAACTTCTGGTGAAAGGCTGTATTTCGTCACCTGTTTTGGATTATAGGGATTCCTCACGCATACATATCCCTCTTTTATCCGATTCAAAAACCATTTTGAATAAAATGCAGGTATATCTGTTCTCATTCCTGTTTGTATTATCATTTTATCATCCCCTCTCTTGTCACTATTCACTCTGTTCACAGCCGCCCTTTATCACAAGTCTACAGTTCTTTCAGGATCTCTCCAATATCTTCATTCATGCAGACAGATTTTTTCCTTATTTCTTCCGGTGCATATGCTTCACGCTGGTTCAGACACACATAAAATGCATGTTCAAATGTGTTTGTCATCTGCCAAAACGGATATTTTATAATACCAGGAGTATTATATCCTACACCAAGTTCAAGGAACACTATTTTCTGCTTTTTATGCTCCTGTATAAATTTCTCGTACCGTTCTGCTGCCTGATGCCATCCCCTATCTTCAACAAATGTCTGATCCGATCTGAGATTCATACTCATCGGCTTACCACAGTGTGGGCAATATGGAATCAAACCCGACGGAACTGTAAGCTTTATTTCTCCGTCTTCCGGTTTTTGCAGTTCCCCGTCTTTCATCTGAAATCCCTGACTCAGCACCATTTTCTTTATGATTTCTTCATTGTCATAGGTTTCTTTATGACAAGGCTCACTACATTGAAACAAGCCGTAATCTCCCTGTGTATAGAAGATTCTGTTTTTAGCGAATCCTGCTTTCTGAAAACAATGATCCACATTTGTCGTCAGTACAAAATAATCTTTTTCTTTTACCAGATCATACAGGTTCTGATATACCGGTTTTGGTGCATCCATATATCGATTAATATAGATATATCTGCACCAGTATCCCCAGTGTTTTTCCAATGTTTTATATTCAATTCGTAACATAAGAAATTCTGTAATGAAATGTTCTATGTCGATGGATTGAATCACTCGATTGCTAAACTTATTAGCATAAGCTGTTATCAAGCCTTCGCTGATTTCTTCCAACTCGGCTCTTGACATATAAATACTCAAGTTGTGTCCACCTCCGACTCCACCTTGTCCGGCGGTGCAACTCCTCCGGCAAAGTTCTTGGGTAATTGTTAATCCATGTTTCTATATATTTTATTTCTTCATCTGTTGTATCCTCAAAATCTACTCCCTTTGGTATATGCCTGCGTATAAGCCTATTGTTATTTTCATTCGTGCCACGCTCCCAACTGCTATACGGGTGGCAGTAAAATACAAAAGTCCTCTTTTCTTCTTTCAATGCAGAACGCTCCATTCCCTCATAATCTGAAAACTCTACACCATTATCAACCGTTATACTTCTGAATACCTTATAAAACATATCCCCCCACTTTCTCTCTAACCTGTCTAACGCATCCACTACCGAAGCTGCCCCTTGGTCTTTCAGCTTAATAACGATTTCATCACGGGTTTTTCTTTCCGTTAATACAAGCATACACGATTTTGTAACCCCTCTCTTTCCTTTTACCGTATCCATTTCCCAATGTCCGAATATCTCTCGTTTTTCTATTTCCTTTGGTCTGTTTTCTATGCTTTCCCCTGCGGCGGCTCTTTTCTGTACCTGTATTTTCTTGTTATGCTTTTTCTTTTTACTTTTAATAGGCAAATCCTTGTTTGTAAGTTTCAAAAAAATTCCATTATCAATATATCTATAAAGTGTTCTAACACTTATTGTTGTCTTAAATTCAATTCCCGAACGTGCAACCTCTGCTAATGCTGCTTCCGGACTAAATCTATTATCTACAATTTTGTTTTCTATATATTCCGCTAATTTTTATCATTTCCTATTTTTAGACTTCTGCCTTTTCCCTCTTGGGCGTAATCGTGCTTTTGTCCTAAATCGCTACTATAACGCTCTTCCTCTGTATAGTCAGAGTTTCGGTGCATATATTTACCTTTGTCATATTCTCTATATATTGTGCTTCTGTGAAAATGTAATTGTTCTGCTACTGCTGCCTTTGACAACCCGGCGTTTAAAAGTGCTTCCATTTTGATACGGTCACTTTTACTCATTTGTTTAAATTTCTTCATATCGCACCTCCTACGCCAAAAGGGCAGCAGTTATTACCTGCTGCCCTCGGTCTTTTATTCCGAATCGGTTACTTTTTCAATATCTCCGTTGTCTGTGTATACAATGTAATCTACTAAATGTGTTCCGCCAAACATTGCTTTGGCATCATGTTCCTCGCCTTTAGTATATTCATACACTGATACATATAACAAGCCGGATACAACACTTATACTCGTGCTTGTTTTTGTGGTTAAGTTCTCAACCGCCAAAATAGTTTTATCAGAATCAAAGTAATTTTTATAACACGATAACGCATAATCTTCAACATTAAAGTTGTTTTCTGCTATTACAATACATTTCCAATTACCTGTAACATCATTCCTTACGGTATCGTACTTCGTTGAATATATCGTAGTAATATCCTTATCGCTTATACCTACAATATTATCCCCTGTTCTGTGTTCCACTATTTCCGTTGGCTCTTCCGTAATTGCTTCCGTTGTTTCTTTCTGCTCTGTCGTTTCCTCCTGTTTCTCGGATTCCGGCACTTCTGTTTTTTCTAATTCAGCAGTACCCCCCCTCCCCCGAACATCTGTTTGATTTTCGGTTGTGGTGTTTTCTGTTTGCCTGTTATTGCTTTGCAATTATCCCGTGACCTATCCAAAAGACCACAATTACAGCAATGATTATAATGTGTTGTTTTTTCATGTTGAACCTCCTTTGTGTCCGATTCGGTCTATTCGACCTTGATTTTTGTTTTTCCTGCTAATATATTTTAAAGCACTCGGGGCGATTAGCAGGAATGTTATGAAGTTCGCCCCTTGTGTTGACCCTTATTAAGTTTTTTATTCCTTAATCAATTCTGTGAGATACTCGATTAGTTCTTCTTTCGGTGTATCATTTCTTATCAGTGCTATTATCATTTTTATTATCCCTTTGAACTGGTTGTTTGTCATTTTGTTATCCTCCATTGTTTAACTCCTTTCCTGCTATCTCCTTGCTACAATTATATTATATACTTATATAAGTATATTGTCAACAGTTTTTTATACTTATATAAGTATTTTTTTGTAGTAATACTTATCTTCTTTCTGATATATCCTTATCTCTTCATCTTTTCCCCCGATAGTCTAATTCCGCATCTGTCACAAAATCGCAATTAGTGCATGAAATATATCCGCACTCCATAGGCCCGCAATCTTCTTTTCTTATTCTTTTTTAGATAATTTCCCACTTCTTGTTATTTTGTAAACGTCTGAATACTGCATTAAATTGCTAAACTCAATGTGCTTCGCACTTAGGGCAGCAATTCAACAATTCATCCATTCTATCCCCTCGCTTTCTTCTCTTCGATTGCTGCAACTATAAATTCGTTACGGCTCTTATATCCCTGTTTCTTTGCTTCTTTGTCAATCTCTGCTTTCTGTCCTGTCGGGACCGTTACAAGAAATTGGTCGTAAGCCTTTGCATTGTATTTATTTTTTGCCTTTGTCGCAGGCGTTCTGCCTGTCTTTTCCTCCGCCAACTGCTGCACCTCCTTTGCTCGTTGGTTTTTCTTTATCATATCACATTCATTATACTTATACAAGTATATAAAATGCACAAATAACTTTATATACTTATATAAGTATTTTGGTAATTATTCCGGGTTGTAAATATACTTATATAAGTATATAATAACATCATAAGGAACAGGGAATAAGACAGACCCACAAAGTTATTCACATTATCCACATTTTAGGAGGTATTCACTATGGAAAGAACATTAGAAACAATCACTATCAATAACGCTTTAGAGGTTGTCAGACTTAAAGGTGAACTTAAATTTAAACATCCGCTTGGCTATACTCGTCCAAGTGGCTACTGCTTCAAGCACCCTGTTAAAGGTTTCTTTGCCTTTAAGGGCGATACAGAGCCATATATGCCTTGCGGTGGTAAGAAAGCCTTACTTTCTATCATTCGTTCCGGCGGATTCTTAAATTTTGATAATGTGGTTTGGCTTCAACCACTCAACTAAATATCTGTCCGGGGTTGCGGTACTGCTGCCCCGGCAAAACATAAGGAGGACATTATGGATTATAAAGAATACGAAAAATATATGAATGACCGAGTAAGGCGGTAACGGTCGAAAACAACCTCCGAATAGAAAAGAAATTCGCCGAATGTGAAAAGTGGGTTGCTGATAATCTTATAAATTGCGGTTGTGTCTTTACAAACCACTCTGAATTATTACAGGAACAAAGTTTTATGATATGGATTGATAGCGGTGTTAGTATTTCCCATAAAATATATAAACTTTCTGAATGTAGTATTGCCCCTCTTGTACTGCTGCCCTATCCTGTCAGAATATAAAAATAACCCCCAAGGCTTCAAGCCAAGGGGGGCGTTTTTGTTTACTGCATATTCTGTTATTTTGTATTTTCTGCAAGTGGCACTACCGCCGGGGTTGTCTGCTGTTTGTTTTCAATGTAGGTTGTAAGGTTCTCGTTAGCTTCCCATTTCTTTTTTGCTTCCGCTAATACAGATTCCGCAATCTGTACCAACTGCTTTTCTGTAAACAGGATTCTAACCACGCTCGGCAGGTATGCGTACATTTTCGCAACTACTTCCGACAACTTAATAATTCCTGTGCCGGCCCCACACTCTCCCTCTGCATCTGTGACAAATTTAATTGCAATCTGTTTTAAGATTTTGGTCTGTCCTGTCTTGATTAAATAAATAATCAAGGCTACAACCATAGCAATAAGTAATACAGAATCCCAATTAACAAGTAACCATTTTAAAATCTGCATAGTATTTTCCTCCGTTTTGTGACCGAATCGGTCTATTTTACATCTGCTGCATTAACCCAACCGTACACGCCTTTACCGTCCTGTGAAATGCAATGATAAGGGTGTGTGCCTTTTGTGTTTACTGCTGTTACCTTACAGGTGCTTGTGACATTCTTCTGTACGCTCGCATATTCCGCCGTAGAGGACTCGCAAACCCCTCCACCTGTGAATGTCACTATATCGCCTTTTGAAACGCTTGCAGGGTCGCTGTGTGCCTTAGAGGATAACTCCTTGATAGATTCCGCATTGACCCAACCGTACACGCCTTTACCGTCTTGTGAAATGCAATGATATTTATGTGTGCCTTTCTCATTTACTGCCGTTACCTTACAGGTGCTTACCACATCCTTTTCCTTGGCTGCATATTCTGCCGTAGAAGAGATATAGACCCCTCCGCCTGTGAATGTCACTATATCGCCTTTTGAAACTCCTGTAGGCGTTTCCTGTGGCTTCTGCGGTGTGTTCTGCTTCTCTTCTGTCTTGGTGTGTGATACGTCCGTTAAGTTGCTTCCCTTTATCGCTTCGTATACTTTGCTTCTACGGCTTTCATATTGCCCCATTGTGGCATCTTTTAAGGCATAGGCGTGTATTTCTTCAAGTCCTACCTTTTCCGCCCCTCCTGTGGCTTCTGCTGCCGTCTTGGCAATGCGTGAACTTACACCGCTACCGCCTTGGTTCTCTAAGTCTGCAAAATAGGCAAGTGCTTTTAAGGATACTAAACCGATTTTTACGCCGTTCTTTACATATCCTGTAATATCTGCATCCGCTAAATCGTCCTGTACTTCCTTTCCGTCCTTGGTTGTGAGTAACTTAGATATTGCCTTGGCTTCCTCTTCGGTTGCTTTTCTCTCCTGTCTGTTCCACGCATCCGCACTACTTCCGGCAATCTCTGTATACAGGGCATCCCCTAATATCTCTTTTGCCTGTTCCTGGTCCTTTTCAACAATGGACTTTAAAAGGGGCAACGCTCTACCCCAATATGCGTTCCATTGGCACTTACCTATGCTCATTCCGTGGTTGTTGTCGTTTTTGTTTACGCTTCCATAATTACCCTCCTGTGAGTAGATAATACCGCTTGCGACCTTAACAACTTTTTTTACCTGTGCTGCTGTTGCTGCCATAGTGTACCTCCTATGCTCTCTGTGTATATCCAAGGCTTATATACCCTGCACCGCTCTTTAATTTGCCCCAAGTGGTGTTACCGTTCTTTTCCTCTCCAACGATTGTATATACTTCGCCCTGTTTTACCTGTGTTGTTACCGGGTAATTTGTTCCGGGACCTTTTCGGACGTTCAGAACGGCGGTATTGATTTTTACCCTGTAGCTTGTATCCTGCGGAGTATTTGCGGTCGTTCCCGCTATTCGCTCCGTATATCCAAGGCTTATGTAGCCTGCACCGCTCTTTAATTTGCCCCAAGTGGTGTTACCATTTCTTACCTCGCCTACGATTGTGTATACCTCGCCCTGTTTTACCTGTGTGGCTACTCCGTAATCTGTTCCCGGACCGATACGCACATTTAATACATCTGCGGTAATCTTCACTTTGTAGCTTGCCACATTGTCCGTTGTCGGCTGTGCGGTATGCTGCTGTCCTCCTGCGGATACCGAACCGCCTAAGATACCCTTAACCTTATTTTTGAACTCCTGCCATTCTGTAGGATTGCTTACCATTTGAGCCGGGCAATTCTTTCCTGTTACGTCATAATGGCGTAATACATAGGAATCAACGCCACCTGCACCAATTCCAAGCATTTTACAAAGAAATGCACAAAGGTATGCAGCGTTTTCTTTTGTCCTGTCTGAAATTCTGTAGTTTCCAGCAGTACAACACATTTCAATACCTATACTGTTCGCATTTCTGCAAGAGCCGTGTTTATAAGACTTTGCCCCGCAATGCCAAGCGGTATCCCTTAACTCTACGCTTTGGTAATTTCCGCATCATCTACAAAATGAGCGGAAGCATTACGCCCCGCACCGCTGAAATAATTTGCATTTGCCTTTGCCGTATCCTTTGAATTGCCTGTATAGTGCATTACCACATAGGCTACGCTTCGGCTTGTGTCGTTGTTCAGATTGTCGTTGTTGCATTTGATACTTGAATTTATCCCGATACCGTTAATTGTATCGCTGATAAATCCGGCTGTTATTGTTTTTCCCATAACGCCGTACCTCCTTAAATATTGATATTGTTTAAATCAACAGAAATATCCTTTGTTTCCTCCGGGTATCCCTTTTTGATTTTGATAATGTTTTCTGCCTTGGCTTTCCAACAATACAAGGCAATTACTGTAGTGGTCGGGTTGCAGCGGCGAATTAATGAATAGTCGATAAGTGTTACTTTGATACCGATATACAAACCCACAAAGTAAGTAAAAAGGACTGCGACCAATACAAGTTTTGTAAAGTTCGGCTTCGGAAGTTTCTTTTTACTTCCGTCCTGTAGCTTCTTGCATAACTTGTCTTTGTTCGCAATCCTAAATAGCAAATAAAAAACAAAGAATCCTATAGCAATGCCAAGGATTCCGCAAATAAGATATTTCATATTCTGTTTTTCCTCCTATGTTTCCTGTCCGTGTGCCTTTTGATTGATATGTTTTTCAATCTTTCCTATGGCTTCCGTGACCGGTCCGTTACATCCCTGTTCTTTAAGTCCTTTCAGACACGCCAATACCGCATAAGTGAGTAAACATAATTCATCTTCCATTGCCTTTATGTCCTCTTTCTCCTGCTTCTTTAAATCCTCAATATCGGTTGTCTGCTTTTCCTGTGCCTGAAACCATTTGATAATCTTGTACGCAACCGCACCAATGGCAGTTAATGCCCCTAATACGCTTGCGATAGTTATAATTGCTGCTGAATCAATATACATTGTGTGTAATTTCCTTTCCTTGCAGTTTGCAATACGGTGTAGCAAATCCACAAAAATAACTTTCGGTATAGTTCGGGCAGTTATCACAATTTCCTGTGCATCTGCTTACCTCTTCTTTCTTCTCCACCATACTATTTTCCTTAAACAGGGTGTTAAGGCTCTGCCTAAGTCCGTAACTGTTAAAATGTGACAGGATACCACGATATGAGCTACCGAACGGTCTAACCTGTCTTTTCTTTCTTCTCCTGCCTTTACCTTTGCAATCTGATTTTTAAGATTACGCTTGATTTTTACCGCCGTTTCTTCTTTAATCTGCGGTGTGTAGACCATATTCTAAAGCCTACAAAATCAACGCCCATACTGCACGGTCTGATAGTCGTTTTATTATTCAAATCTAACCTTAATTCGTCTGATAAGAATGTCCTTAACAACTCTTTGACCTCTGCCAAATACTTTTTGTCGTGGTGAAGTATGATAATATCATCCATATATCGGATGTAGTAATGCAATCCCAACTCATGTTTTGCGTATTGGTCTACCTCATTAAGGTAAATGTTTGCAAACATCTGTGAGGTAAGGTTGCCTATCGGCATCCCCTTATTGCTCAATCTGTCCGATACTACCACTTCGTCCGGCTCTTTTCCGGGCGGTAATCCAAAATTCATAGATTCGCAATTTATAATCTTTTCTAACAGGTTAAGTAATCGTTGGTCTTTAATCCTGCGTGCTAAAATCTTTAATAAAATATCGTGGTCTACCCTGTAGAAATATTTTGATATATCCATTTTCAGATAATAGTACCGTTCTGGCTTCCTTTCGGTCTGCCTTAACCAATACTGCAACCTGTCGGCTGCCTTATGCGTTCCCTTACCCTTGCGACAGGCGTAGGAATCAAAGATAAATGTCTTTTCGTACAACGGAAATAACTGCCTGTAAATCGCCCATTGTACTATCCTGTCCTTAAATGGCAAGGACATGATGAGCCTTTTCTTTGGCTCGTAAACATAAAAGGTGTGATACTTTCCTACCTCGTATGTTTCATAAATTAAGTGATTCTGAATATTTATTAACTGCTCTTCGTAGTTGCGGTTGAAAATCAATACATCATCCCTGTACCTCTTTCCTTTTCTCGCTTCCTCCCAAGCCTTATGTAAATTTTCAAAATCATAAATCTTTTCGTATATATTCTTTATGCTTTGCATTGCATACCTCTTGTAAATTTGTGCCGTACAAACCTAATCAGTTTTAACCCTTTCGGACGTGACAAATATATTTCTTTTCGGCTTACGCTTACTAACTGTCTTTACAGCAATTCAATCTTTTTCCTGTCTACAGGAACGGAAAATAACCCCTTTAACCCTGTTTGTACTGTCCTTACGGTCGTAACCGTAAGGCTTCTTGACATAGGGGCAGAGCGGAGCGGAAACCAATGTTGTCGTTCGAGTTGGAACGAGGGTTATTCAAGTTGAGAGCGGACGGACCCGAATTAGAAGTATTGTTGAACGCCGACCCACGGATAGGCAACCACCGTAACTTTGTGATTATTTCCCTATGTATTTTTATTTCTGTCTTTCCCTGCTGTTGACCCATTCCGAATAACCGCCTATCATTCGACCGATTTCGTCTACCTTTCGCATCCATACTTCCCAAGTGTGGAAATTCAAACAAGGCTTTTGGTTTGGGTATAGGTTCGGGTCTTTTGCAAGTCTTAGCAGATTTCTTAATACATCAACTTCAATATCCAAATCCTGCAATGTGGTTTTCTTGTGGTACTTCTTTTCAAGTCGCACCGCCATTTCCAACATTGTATACATTGTCTTTCTTATATCGCCTGCAAGTACATACCTCTCCGTTTTCGGAAAGTCCTTTAATTGAGGGTTGCCGTACAATATCATTTCATAAATCTTTTCCTTGATATGAAAAATATCATTGCCGTTATGTTTCTTTTCTTCCTGTTGTATCTCTTCCACTTTTGCAACCGCCTAACTGTAATGTATTTGCTATAAAGGGCGTGCTATCGCACGCCCTATCAGTTTTTCAGTGTTCAGTTTACAGTTACTCAACAAAAGCGGAGCGGAAACCAATGTTGTCGTACGAGTCGGAACGAGGGTCAGACAAGATGAGAGCGGACGGACCCGAACGAGAAGTATAGTTGAACGCCGTCCCACGGAAAGGCAACCTTTCGCCGTTGTTTCTCGCCCAAAATCTGTCGTTGCCATATCCTGTTACACCGCTGTCCGGGTATAAACCAAGTGCAACGAGTAACTTAGGGATTGCTACCCCGGAAACTGCCTTTACATTCTTAAATACTTCTGATGTATCGTTGCTATCTGTTGTCTGTGTGGTAACGCTTGTATTGATACGCAATGTTGCATCACTCGCACTTGTACGGTCAATTTTTAATGTGCCTGCTGTTCCCGGCTCTACTAAAGTTCCGTCCGGCTTAATCGCTTTCCAAAGTGTGCTTGATGCCGACATATCACAATCAAGTTTCATAGAGTTGCCGTAAGGAATAATCTGAATTTCTCCATTCATAAGGCGTAATCCACCGGTCCACTCCCAAAGATTGCCGTTAATGTCTGCAATGCCCGACATATCGTGATTGTGATACCATGTAGGCTGTCCGCTTCCTGTAAGTGTTCTCTGTGATTCTCCCTGTGGCATTGTTCCCCTCTCGTAAGGGTGGTAATAATCCTTGCCGTAATTCGTGTTTCCGTGTGGTACAGTACCCATTTTCTGTGATAACAGGTTAAGGTACGCAAATACACCTGCCTGATTTAAGTGCCAACCTGCCCCCTTCTTTTTGCAAGCTGCTACAGACTGGTCAAAGTTGATATAGTTTCTAGGCAGGTATCCGCCTAAAGAATATGCACGGTCATTTTCTACAATATTGAGGAACTTAGACACATAAATTACGCTCTTTTCCTCTCCGTCCATAATCCAAAATGGTAATGTTTCATCTGTTCCGCCCGTGATTACATCACTATACTTTGCCTTTGGTACTGCTACCATAATGCTAGGCATCCCGGTATCATCAAAAATTACCTTGTTGTTTGCACCAAACTGTGCTACTGCACCCTGTAAATCGTCAAAGTTTGCCATTGTATTTTATCCTCCTTAAAATTAAATTAACGCCCATAATACAAGCGTACATTTCTTCATATCGAACGGTACAGGTTCACGCTTTGTAATCGCTTTTCCGTCCTCGTCCTTTTCTCCTGTATCCACAATCTCGTATTCCCTTGCCGGGATAATGACCTGTGCCACATACTCCCTTGCTTCGGTATTCACACCAACGGTTAAACCGTCCTGTGTATCCTTGCAAATATCAAGCGTTACCTCTTCGTCACGCTCTCGGTTCTTGATGTTTACCATTAAATCATCATCCCCGAAAATAATTTTTGTCGTGGATACGTCATAGGCGATTTTCTCGCCCTCGTTTTTCTCAACTACAATAATCTTTGCTGCTGCCATTATCTGTTACCTCCCATTCTTCTTAATTCTCTGTAGGCTTCCTGTGAACGCACCGCAATGTGTTCTGCTGCTTCTCTCTGTGATGCCGTGGCATTACCTCTTACTCCGTAAGCCTGTAATACTGCTGCCGTATTTGCCTTTCTTTCATCACTTTTGATAATTACATTTGCCATTATGCGTAACCTCCCTGTACTGTGCATTTTACCGTTACTTCCTTGGCGGCCCCGGTATACTCAATCTTGAATCCGTTTAACTGCTTATCCGTAATACGGATTTCTCCTACACCGCCTGCGTCCTTTGCTTCCGCTTCAACATTTACGGTATAGTCCAAATTTCCCCTTGGTGTGGTAAGTGCAAGGGTCTTTTTGGAATTGTTAAAAGGGTATGATTTTGTATTGGTAAGGGTTGCTTCTACAATCTCTCCCTGTAATCCCTTAATCCTGCTTTCTGCTGCACCAAGTTTAAGCATTGCAAGATTGGCGATTAACCCGGCTGATAATACCCTCTCTTCCAAATCGTTAAAGTTCTGTGCGTTCTGCGGTGTACCCTCCTGCACCACTTCGCCCTCTACGGCTTCGTGTGTGATTGTACCGTCTGCGTTCTGCACTTCCCTGTAGCGGTTGGAATACTGCGTTACATGGTCTTTCCAAATCTTAAATAATCCCATTTGCTCTATTCCTCCTTAAAATTAAAACTGAATCGGTACAACACACCCTGTTGTGTACCTTTTAATTTGATTGCTTCGCTCTTTTCCGCCCACAACTTACTAGCCGTATCGTACAACTGAATTTTCGTAATTGTTGTGGTCCCCGATACTTCCGGGGTAATGGAAATACTCAACGCTACCCTGCCGTCTTTTAAGCGTTCTCTTGTTAAGATTTTCGCCTTGTGCATAGTACCGCCATACTCGACCATAGCGTAAGCAATGTTGGTTTCTACAAACTGCTTGAAACTCTCTAAGGCTCTTTCTGTCAGCATTTCTTTACTCTCCTTTGCTTTTATTTGCTATAACCGATTCTTACCGCAACGCTTTACCTCGTATTGGTAGCTTTCGGTTTCTGCCGTGGTTGCCATTCCCTTATCAGATATTCCGGGTTTTGTGTTTGTATAAGGTTCTGTGCCTGTTTTTTTCTGTCCTGTCATATCTGTTTCATAAGGGTATTGTTCTGTTTCGGTGTCTGCCACCGTCTGTATATCTCTGTCCTTTACAGTTACCGCCCTGTTGGGTGCTGTTCCTGTAAATATGCTTTCAAACAGATAGGCTTGCACTTCTGTTTCTCCAACTGCTGCCACATCCGCCATTTGATACTGTATATTTCTATCTGGCTTTGTTCCTGCAAGTTCTGAATCAAACTTATATGCCTGCCCTGTAGCCTGTGCGGTTATTCCCTCCTGTGCTACACCTCCTGCCGTGTTTCTCTGCGGTATCGTTCCGGCTTTTGCCTGTCCTGTCTGATTGCTCGTATATTGGTATCCCATTGTGTCCGATTCGGTCACAATCTCGGTATCCTTTGTTGCAAATGTAATATTCCTGTCCGGCTTCGTTCCTGTCGGTGTAAATTCTGCCGTATATCCCGCTGCCTGTGTCATTACATCTATAACCGTATTTTCAACCGCACCAACCGTATTTCTGTGTGGTTCTGTTCCTGCCTTTAATTGCCCTGTCATAGGCACGGAATATAGCCAAAATTCCGTTTTAGGCATTACTACCACAGTAATAGACCCTTGGTAATAAAGACCGTCTAAATGAGCCGTTAAACGCTTGTATATGTCAACCGTCTTTATAATCTCGTCATAGTCTGCTGCAACCCTTGATTCTGTCGTATCAAGTACAATACGGAATCTGTACGGCTTTCCTCCGTAGTCGAACCACTCTTCTATCTCACTCTTTGGGTGTATTCCACCCAAAGCCATTTCAACGGCTGCCTTTGTGCCTAATTTCTGATGCACTCTTACGCTATCCCGGATAATCGCCCTTTTCGCTTCTATCGGGTAATCGTAATCGTACCAATCTACATGGAGGTCATACGCCAATACATCAAGCCACGTTTCCGATAACTCGTTTATATTGGCGTATATGATATTCTTTTTTGTCTGCTCTACTGTTTGGTGCAGTTCGTCCGCTATGAGCCGACCCAACGCAACCATTTTTTCATCCTTTTTCAAGGCGGGCGGAAATGTTGCGTAAAAATCGGCATCTTTTAAACTATTCATCTTCGACCCCTCCAAAGGTTACGGTACACTTTTTTAATACTGCAACGCTTCCCTTTGGTATCTCCGTGAATACAGGTTTTTTAATATCCGCCCTCTTTATGCCCGAATCCATAAGGATTGCATAAAAATAGGACGGGTTAATATCCCGCCCCATTTTAGAGGTCTGCCATAATTCGTAGCTTTCCACCGCCAAATCAACCGCCCTTTTGATTTCTTTGGTGCTTGCTTCCTTGTCTTTCGGTATGTAATATGTTAATTCAATATCAAAATCAACCGTTGTCGGTGCTGCGACCGTTACCTTATCCGTCATAGGTCTTATATCATCTGCACTTAAATATGCCTGCACCTCTTTTATAAGTTCCTCGCTCGGCAACTCTCCGCCATATAGCATTATCCTTATATCTGCTACTCCGTCCTGCGGACTTTCTGCGGATACATCACTTATTTGTGAGGATACCGCCTTAGCGTGATATATATAACTCCCTCTCGGTCCGGCGGTAGTGTAGCTTTCTTCGGATTCTCTCATACGGTTGTAATATGCGGTATCGCTTTCTTCTCCGCTTCCCCCGGCTGTTTCTGTTGTGTTTACCACTTCCTTAAAATATAAAAATTCCTCTGTAACAAGTCTGTTTACCTGTCCGGGTGTAAAGCCGTTTCCGTCCTCTCCTAATATCGTGCATACCGCTTCTACCTCTGCGTATGTTTCTCCTGCTGGGAATGTCAAGTATCCCGTTGTCACAAAGTTTATGTATCCGTCTACCGTTACCTCGATTTCATCCGTTATCACATACTCCTTATCAAGTGCCGTTGTAATACTGAATCCAAGCGTTGTCCTTGCTGCCGTAGGCTGTAGCCTGTATGTGTTATGGAATATTTCACTTAATGAATCTAAATTTTGCCCTGTGGCATATCTTGGTAAGTTCTGTTTTGCCGATTCGTTGATATTTACCCTTTCCTGTATGATTACACTTGCAAGCCAAAGGATAAACGCTCTTACAGGGTCGGCAGGGTATAAGGTTCTGCCTGTAATCTCTTCGTATCCGGCTATCAGTTTATTTACAAGTGCTTCCGTATCGGTATCCACAAACTCAACCTCGGGTAACTCACTCGGTATATTCCTCGTCGTATTCGTCATATTCGCCATTTACTTCTACCTCCACTTTAGGTTTTAATATGCCCCTTTCGTAGTCTGTCGTAAAATCTATACTTACAATCTCTGCTCTCGGCTCATATTCTCCGATTTTGTCATAAATATCTGCCGTTGCAAGTGCCGTTGCTGTTGTAATCGGTTTATCTATGTAAGCTGCATTTAATCCAAACTCACGGTTAAGCGGTATGTCATATTCTAACGAGGATAGCAAAAACCAAACATTTTGTATCACTTCCTCGTATAGTGTTTGAGGTGCAAGGTTTATAGGCTGTTCCTGTGCGGTATCTATCGTAAAACTCATTCCTGCCTGCCTTTCTACCTCTTTGCGTACTGTTCAAGCGATAAGGTGCTTTTGGCTATCAACAGGTTTCCTTGATTATCGAATTTCTCATAATCTTTTGTATGTCCTGTGATAACCCATTGGCTGCCGTATTTCTCACCGCCGATAACAAGCGTAAGGATTTTTCCTTTCTTTCTGTACTTGTCTATTTTGTTCTGCATTTTCTTGGGATTTACCCGAAATGCGGATAGATAAATGGTAAGGCTCGCCGTGTCTGCATCATTGTATTGAAACTCTAATAACGGCTTTTTAAGATGCCTTGTGTGTTTTGCATAATTGGTTTTACTGTCTATCTTCAAATCGTCAAAGGTTCTTACCTTATTTGCCGATACCTTAAAGACAATATCCCCAAGTGTTCCAATCTCTGCCATTAGATACCTCCTATAACAAAACCGTCCCCCTCTCCGTCCGGCTTGAATATGCACAATACCCATTGCCCTACGGTTGGAATCCAAGGTTTTACTTTAATCTTGCATCCTGTTTCACATTCCACGGTTGGCGGTCGTTTTACAATCCTTAAATCTCCTGTAACTATGCCCTGGTCCGGAATCTGTACCCTTGCGGTCATTTCTCCGGCGTTTACCTTACTTACCTGTCCGATTCTTACAATATCTTTTAGTTCCTGCATATCTGTACTGCTGAATCCTGTCATTTAATACCCCTCCAACACGCTACGCAACTTTATCTGTACCTTGTATCCGCCTGTGATACTATGTTGTGCCTGTTCTACTATGTACTTTCCGTCAAATTCTCCGTATCCGTATACAGTTACGGTTATGCCTGCCACATAGTCCACATCTCCGACTAAGGTAAATTCCGCTGTTGTTTCGCCTTTATTTCTCTGTCGCAACTGGCACTTTGCCAACTCCAACGCTTCCGCTTGGCTTGTTACCTTATGCTTAAATTCGTATGTCTGTCCGTCCGGGTCTGCTCCCGGTGCTGTGTATGTAGCTTCAATAGTTTTCTTTGTGTTCGGGTCTGTATATGATACATGGCATTTTGAATAGGATGTATCTGCCGTTTTTGTAGAAAAACTATAGCTTAATATATTTCCTTTCCCTGCCTTTATCTTTTTAACGGATGATTTCTTTTCATAATCTGCTTCGTCAAAAGAACAATGGTTTTGATGTAACCTTTAAGGAAATACCTGCATTTTTGCATAGTTTTTAAAAAAACTATATCCGCCGTGTTTACCTGTTCTTTTCTCTTGTAGCTTGGGTTATGGCTTGAAAGATACATTACTTTCATACTGTTACCCTTGCCTATCTTTTCTGCTATATTTTTAAGATTGGTATTCTCCCAAGTCTTAGATTTCTTTTCCTGCCGTAACTTTGTACTGTACGGTATTGATGTAGCCTTTATGGTTAATTTCTGCGGTGGTCCTTGATAACTTACGCTATCAATCTCAAATTTTCCGCAATCTAATACCTTATCTTTTCCGTCTGAATACGGATTTTTTTGTATTACAATAGCGTGTATCTCCGTGCCCTTAAATGCTTTCTTTTCCTTAATCACGGTCGTTTTTGTTGTGGTTGTTGCCTGTCCTCCCTCTACGTCTGAAGCATTGCACCAACCGTATACCCTTTGTCCGTCCTGTGATATAAGATGATATGGGTGTGCGTTGTGATTCGCTATTGTGCATTTACAGGTGCTTGCACCCCTGTTTACTGTCGGTTCTGCTGCCATAGAGGATATATATACCGGTCCGCCCTTGAATTTCACAATAGCACCTACCTTTATCTCTCCACCGCCTGTAGTAACCGTTTCTGTTTTCGTTTTTACCGCTTTGCTCGTATTGAGCCAATCTTTAATCCATTTACCCTCCCTATCGTCCAAGGATAGGCTTATATCGTCCGTTTCGTCCTCTTCTTTGTCTGTAAAGGACAGGGATAACAGATACTTGGATAATTCCTTGGATATATCTGCACCCTTAAAGTACAGTTTTACCACGGTACGCCTTGCGTAGTTCTTGTTACTCACTTACCGTTACCCCCTGTTTCCACGGTGGCAGGGATTCCGATACCGTCAATTCAATTTCCGGCAAGGTCAATACAACCCCTGCCGGAAAAATATAGGTATCTTTATACTCAATATTCGCCTTAATAAGAGTATCCATATACATTTCATTGCCGTAGGCTTTGTAAGCCACAATATCCCAAGTATCCCCGGATACCGTTGTATAAGTGTTATTAAGCATATACTACCCTGTCCTCCTGTTCTTTTTGTTCTTTCAGAATTGCAACAATGATTGCTCGTAGCTTTTCTAAAAATGCTTCGTCATACTGTTCTAACTGCTGCTTAATGTTGTTCGCTTCGCCGTTTCCGTTTACTACAACACTTGGCGAATTTTGAACATTTATAACGATTGTGCCGGCCCCGCTCATTCTTGCGGATACATTATCCGCCGTCTGTGCCTGTGAGATATTGTTAAATATCTGTCCTGTTTGTGCTGCCGTAAATACTTTTCTGTTGGCAGCGTTTGTAATCAACTCCGGTCCATTCTCTCCGGCTATAAATGTACCCGGTGTCCTGTCTGTACCTTTTGCAAATCCCGGAATCAAAGGTATGTTAATTCCTTTTCCGCCAAGTCCGGGAACCCAATCCGGCACTTTCAATTTATTAAGTCCGCTGATTACGGTATTAACCGCTGATACAACGGCTCGCAATGGTGCTTTGATAATTTCGCCAAGACCTCCAACCGCTCCCGAAAAGATAGACTTAATTCCGTTCCAAGCCTGTGACCAATTACCTGTAAATACGCCTGTCACAAAATCTATAATTCCGCTTAACACGGTCATAAGATTTTGTATTATGCCCTGCACCGAACCAATCACAGATTGAACCACGGATAAAATTACAGGCATTACAGCTTGCACCACCTGTAAAATTCCCTGTACGATTGGTGCTACTATGTTCCAAATCGTTGTTAAGGCGGTTTGAATTGCCGGAAGCAATACCGATAAAACATTAGTAACTACAGGCAAAATTGCTTGAATTGCTACCGATATAGCAGGCAGTACGGTACTTGTTATAAAACTGAACAATTCCGATATAATCGGTAATACATAGGTCTGTAAAAACGAGATAAGTTCCGATATAATCGGCATCAATCCGGCTATAAAATCGGCAATAATCGGAATGACCGCACCGACAAAATCAACAATGCTTTGAATGATTGACATTATCGTAGGTGCTGCTGCCTGTATGAAACCCACAATACCCGGCACAACATCATTTATAATTACCTGTAATACCTGTTCCGCAACAGGAACTACATAGGTTGTCACAAATGCTATTACATCTGATACCGCCGTTTTTACCTTTCCAAGGATATTTACAAGCGTATCAAATACCTGTACGCCTTTATCCCCGAAAATCTCTTGTATCTTGTTTCTCGCTTCTCCGATATTGCTATCAGAGAAAATATTTTTAATGGTATCTCCAACATTCGTAATAACCGCTACAATCTTGTCAAAGATTGCCAACGCTTCACTTCCGAATGTCTTTTCTATAAATGCTCTGATTTCCTGTAAGTGATTTTTTACCAACTGAATAACAGTAATAATCGTTGTGATTACTCCAACAATCGGCAAAATCTTACCTACCACTCCACCAAGCGGACCAAATACGGAACTTGCCAAATTTCCCAACGGTCCAAGCATTGTTTTTATTGCATTTCCTACAGGTGCTATAAACTTCGTTATTTTCCCGAATCCTGCACCTATGAGATTTCCAACCTTACCTAAAGGCGAATTTGCTATAACTGTTCCAACTCCCGACAGGATACCGCCAAGTTTACCGCCCATTCGTGTAAACGGACTTAAAAACAGGTTAAGTAATTTTGAACCCGCCCCCATTACAGTACCGCCGATTTTTCCACCGATACCGCTAAATACACTGCCAATCTTTGTAAACAGGGTGCTGTTGCTTAACACTCCGCCTAATGCACTGCTTACGCCCCCGGCTGCGTTCTTTACGCTTGTGAAATATCCAAGAATACCGCTACCGATATTCTTAAAATTCAAAAATCCGCCTGTAAGGCTTTGTAGGTACTTATTCATTCCAATTCCCTTGATTATTTCAAAGGCTTTTTGAACATTGAGTATCCCGCCTTTTACTTCAAGGAAACCTAGCTTTGCTGCAAGTCCTCCGACTTTTAACCCTGCTAATGCAACCGCAACTTTGGCAATGGTTTTTGTTGCCTGCGGATTCTCTCTTACAAAATTTGTTACTGCGTTTACTATTTCCGTAAATTTCTTTACACCCTCTGTAAGGGTCGGCAATAACAACTCTCCAAGTTCTACCTGTAAAGCATCAAAGGCAGATTGTGCCAATGTGATACTTCCGTTAAGGTTATCCAACTTGGTTTCTGCCATTTGTTTGGCTGCACCGTCACAGTTATATACCGCATCTGTAAGTTTATTAAAATCTGCTTCTGATGCGTTTACGATAGCAAGCATACCCGCAAAACTTTCTTTTCCGAAAATCGTTGTTGCTGCTGCCACCTGTTCCGCTTCGGACAATCCGCCTAAACTGCTTCGGAGGTTCTTTACTACATCCCCAAAACTCTTCATAGAGCCGTCTGCATTTGTAAGGCTTATGCCGTATTTCTCCATTGCTGCCGCTTGTGCATCTGTCGGCTTTGCCATATTGGCTAACGCTGTCTTTAAACTTGTACCTGCGACCTCTGCCTTAATACTTGCATTTGCCATAAGTCCAATACCTAAAGACATATCCTCTACGCTGTAACCTAATGCTCCGGCTACAGGTGCGACCTTTTGGAATGTTGACCCCATCATACTTACATTGGTGTTTGCATTACTTGATGCTTGTGCCAATACGTCCGAAAAATGTCCGGCATCTGATGCACTCAACCCAAAAGCTGTTAAGGCATCCGTTACAATATCGGATACACTTGCCAAATCTTCCCCGGAAGCTGCCGCAAGGTTCATAATACCCTCGATACCGCCTAACATATCCTCGGTTTTCCACCCCGCCATAGCCATGTATTCCATAGCCTGTCCGGCTTCTGTTGCGGTAAACTTTGTTGATGCACCCATTTCTTTAGCTTTGTTTGAAAGTTGGGCGATTTCCTCGGTTGTTGCTCCCGATATTGCCTTTACTCCCGACATCTGCTCTTGAAATTCGGCTGCCTTTTTAACCGGTCCGGCATATATCGCCGTTCCTACTGCTGCGATTGCTCCTATTGTTCCTGTCAACTGTGACTTTGTTTGTGCTATCGCTGCGTTATTCTTATCTATTTTTTCGTTGATGGCTGCAACTTTTTCCTGTGATTTCTGCAACCTGTCATATTGCTTTTGTAATTCCTCTGTATTCTTGGCAAGGTTATCTGTATTTATGCCCGCTTCTTGGAGTGCCTGCCCCATTTCCTCCAACTTTTCCGTTTCGTCTGCTGCCTTATCCCTTGCCTTTGCCAATGCTTCCGTATTGGCTTCTAATTTCTTTTTAAGTTTCTCGGATTCTCCGCCCGTTGCATCATACTCCGCCTGTAACCTTTCGTGTTCTTTTTCAAGGTCTGTAACTCTCTGCTTACTTCTCTCTACTGCTGTCTGCTGTTTCTGATACGCCGATACATCCTTTAACTTATTTCTAACCTCTTTCAGATTATCGCCCAAAAGGGTCATAGTGCTGTTTGCTGTCTTAAAGGTCTTAGAGAAGTTCGGCCCCAAGGCTGCGGTTAATTGAAAGAAAAATTGAAATTGTCTTGCACTCGCCACGCCTTTACCTCCTTTCGGGCATAATAAAAGCACCTGCCTGTGCAAGTGCTGAATCTATGTAAATTATGATTATTTTCTTTGTTAAAATCCGCCCTGTGTTTCAAGGGCGGATATGTTATTGGTTGTTCTGCTGTTGTGCTTTCTCTTTTTCTATCAATCCGTTAAGGCTTCGTATCCACCCTCTTAAATCACGGATTGTAAGGCTTACCCAATAATCAACCCCTGTGTGTGTCTGTCTTGAAAGTAAAAGTGCATTTTCTCTTACCCAAGTTCCGGGGTTTAATCTGTTAAGCCTGTTGTCACTAAAAAATCTCTGCTCTTATTCTTGATTTTTCCAAAATCACGGATAGGTAAATGCTCGATAAGGTCGCTTCCTACGCCTGCTGCTCTCGCTGCCATTTTAGACAGGAAAGATGTTGAAATTTCCGGCGATAATACATACTCGCCAACTGCTGCCATTTCATTTTCAACGGCAATCATATCCGAACCTAAAAGGCCCTCAAAATCAAAAGTCAACTTATCGTATGTCTTTCCCTCAAATTCAAAAGGCTTCTTGAATACATGGGTGTAATTTAATCCGTCTGTGTCCGATTCGGTCACATTCGTTTTCTTTTCTTCTGTTGCTACTGCTGTCTGTTTTACATCTTCCATTGTGTTTAATCCTCCAATTTTCTATCAAATACAGAAAAAGCACGGTTTCCCGTGCTTATTTTCCAAGTGCCTTTCTTACATCCGCTAAGTAATCTTTTCCGTTTACATAGTAGATATAATTAAGTGGGTCAATCTCCAACTTTTTCTTGCCGTCAATGTATGTAGCGTAATAACTTACTGCATACTCTCCGCTTACCTCTGCTGCCGCTGCCGTGGCAACTTTTCCGGGGTTAAGTTTCTTCGGGGTTACTACAAGGATATGTTTTACAGATACAACCTCTGTAGTACCCTTTACGGTGTCTTTCTGCTGCTGTGCTGCTCTTAAATCAATATTGTGCTGTCTAGGCTCATGTAATTTAATCGCATTATTTGTTACCGTTCTGAAATTGAGGGTAAGGCTCATTGCTTCAATCGCACCTAAAATTACAGATTCGATTTTACCGCCAATGCCGGCCCCGCTGATTTCTTCGGTAATATTTGAAATTTCGGGTAATGTAACTTCGGAGATTCCGATATATTCCGTTGCATCTTCGTACACCGCAAACCCGATTACTGTTTCGTCAATCTTTGGCATCCTGTTTTACCTCCTACGCAAAAATATTTTCGAGATAACTTACGTCATACTCTAATACAAAATCAAGTTCCTTTGCAGGACTTGGCGGTGTAAGGTAGATATGGAATTTTGCCTTGCCTGCCAATAAGTCCGCTGTGGTGTTTTCTTCCTCCAAGAACTCAACACGACCGCCTAAAATCTTCTCTTCCGCCATTAAGCCGTTGAGCCAAATGTTAATACTCTGTGTAACGGATTCGATAAGGCGTTTATTTAACTTCTTATCAACCTTGCTCCACATTGAGAGGATAACGGAATTTGCTACCCAGCTAAACATACGGCTTACGCAATAGAAATAATCCGTAACATCTGTATTTGCCGGGTAGCAAGCTGTTTCATTGCCCCAAGATACAAAACTGCCTGTAAGGTTTAATGCCGTGATAATTCCGTTTGAATTAAGGTAATTCGCTTTTACGAGGTCTAAAAGTACCTCTGTGCCGTCTGCAAGTGCCATTCCGTCAATCTGAATAGTCTTATTACTTGCTGATTCGCACGGCGAACCTCCGCCTAAGTCCTCTGTAGCATCCGTCTTTGACATAACGCCCGCCTGATGTACGGATGAATGGTAGATTTTACCGCCAAGCGTATACTTGGGCCATGTAACAAGCTGTGACGGCTGTGTGATATTGTTCTTGCTCTTCCACGCCGGAACATCCGAATATACCTTTACCGTTTCTGTGTCTGCATCAATGATTGCTTTTCCTGTAAATAATCCGTTAATGTTCTCCGCCTTTGCTGCCATAATTGCAGCTACCTCCGAATCTGTAGAAAAGTTCGGTGCAAGGAAGAGTGTAGGGATAACGCCGTACTTAGGATATACGGAATCTACCAACTCAAAACCACTTGATTTATTGGTATTTGTGTCATATCCTCCGATAATTTCCTTTTTTGTAACCTTGCTAGGGTCAACGGAATTAAACTTAATATTAAGTCTTGCGTTGTCCGCTTTGATTTTTCCGCTTTCGATACGTTCCAATCTTAATACTCCGTCTGTATAAAAAAGGTCGTAATCTTCGCCCCTTGTGTATGTTTCTGTAAGCGAATCCTCGCCGTCATATCCTTTTACCTCTACCGTATCACTTACCGCTTCATACGGTAACTCTGTGATTCCTCCGGCTAATGTCTTTTCTACCGTTTCCGCTCCTTTAAGGTGCTTTGCAGGGTCAAGGACATTAACCATAATAATAGGTCCATTAGAATACAGCTTGAATGATGAATAGATTTCCTCGCAAATATCGTATTTATCCCATTCGTCACTATATCCCATTGCTGCCACCGCTTCCGCATAATTGGAAGCGTATACAGGCTCGTTTGCTTTTCCGCCTACTGTATGTACCGGGGCAGTACCTACAATGAGGTGTATACTGCTGTCCGCAACAACAGGTGTTGAAACGCTTGTAGCCTGTTTACTTGCTTTCGCTCCGTGATAGTAATTACTCATTTACCTTAGTCCTCCTTTGGCTTTCTCATAAGACTTAAAACATCATTGTAATATTTATTCAATAATGTTCCTGCCGTCTTTACTTTTGGTTTGCATACCGCAAGGCTCTCCGTTGCCACAATAAGCAATCTTACCTGTGGTAACTTCTCAATGGTCGGTTCTAAATACTTTTCAACTGTTTCCCTGTTTCCTGTAAAAATCGTATTTTCTACCAACCCGGTGTTTGTTGTCGGTCCGATATAAATAAATCTTTCCTCTGTGGCATTCGTATTTGCCGTTTCCTGTGGTTTTTCTGTTTCTGCCGTAGAATTTACCGCCTGTTCGGTTTCTTCTGCCTTTGTGGCTGTTCTGCTCGCTCTTGGCATACTTTCCAACCTCCTTTACTCTAAATACTGTCTTACATCCCTGTGAATCTGTGGCAACTCCCAAATTGTCATAAGTTCTCCGACTTGGTACAATTCCATATTTTCATCATAGATAATTGTTTCTATCGGCTTCTGACAGGAATAATGTTCATCTATTACCACATCCTCTAACAGGCTTGTTTCTATCTTTGTGACAAGGTTAAGACATTGCATATAATTCTCGTTTTTATCCTCCGAAAATGTAACGCAAATAATACGCACCCTGCATACATTCTCTTCATCATCTACCTTTTTGGTAAGCAATTTAAGAAGTATGTAGGGTGCTGCTTTCTTTTCCTGTTCCTTGTTTGGCAAGTTCCCGATAAAAACTAACGGCGGTCGCTCTCCGGGGTCTGTTCCATTCTCCGGCACTCTTGCGATTAACCGCATATCTTTTACTTTATCTTCCATATAGGCTTTAAGTGCATTTAATAGGTCAATCGCTGTCATTAACTACCTCCGTTCAAAATTCTATCAAGTTCATGTTCCATACGATTGTTGATTACTTCGTTTACCCTGTCCTCGACCGTCTTTAATACAACGGCATTTTCCGCCATTCTTGGCACGGACGGACCGTAAAGCTGTTTAATCGGATAGCTTGAATCACTCTTACGCTCATATATTCCTATGTGACCGTTTGGCATCTGTGCGGTAAATGATTTTGCAAGTTCTACTTGGCTTTCACTCTGCTTTACCGCTGCCTTTACAGGTGTTTTACCGTATGTTGCTTTCTGCGGTGTGACATTGTACTTAATAAGTGGGATAACCGTACCTGCGTACTCAATGCTCCCTATCAGTCCGTCACTCCGCATTTCAACCTTTTTATACCCAATATGTGAATACCTCGATATAACCGCCGGACTTACATAGTACACGCTCTTAATCTGCTTATTAAAAGCCGTCCGCCCCGCTATCAATCCTCTTTGCATAGCAGGTTTTAATACTTTTTCGTCCGCTTTTCCCAAGCCGGATAAAATAGCGTGTAGCCTGTTGGTGGTTTCCTGTGATACTTCAATGTCTATCATTTACTCATCCTCCCCCACCAACTCAATAATAAGTTCGTTGTATTCCGTTGTAACCTCGGATATTTTATACAGTTCGCTGCCTATCCACATTCTCATACCCTGCCTTGGTTCTTTTTCCAAATCAGATAATCGGATGCGTACTACAAGCAACTTTTGGTATATACCCTGTGCATGGTCCCCGGATAGCATTTGTCGGCGTGCTTCTGCTGCATCCGAATCAAATATAACAGGTACATTCCTGTCTATTCCGTCAATGCGGACTCTCTGCAATTCCGCAAATTCCTCCGTGTTGTAAAAAGTACGGTCCAGGTCCTTATCAAGCATTTCCTTAAAATTCTTCATAGGCTGCCACCGCCTTTAGCAGACGGTAGCAACATACCAAGAATCTACTTCGTGAGGTACACAAAGAGGTGCTGAATTTAACTGCAAGAATCTTCTCGGCGGGCGTCTTTCTACCCACTGTTCCGGGATTCTCGACCCCTCGACTACCGCAATCGTCTTTCCGGTTTCGTCCACAACTCCAACCCCACCATAATACATAGAGTAGTTGGCTTCGGTCGATAACAAGGCAACCGCATTTGTCGGCACTAAAGGCTTGTTTTCCGGCTTATCCTTATTCGTCCAGTTATCTAAAAACCACTCATTGTAGGAATAAATATCCATTCCCTCTCCCTGTATGGTCCCGATATAAGTTACACCGTTCGGCAACTCCCTAGGCTTGATTACTGCAAGGTCGTAGCGTTCCACATCAAGCAATTTCTGTACTTCCTCGTCCATAATGAACGCTTCTAACGCTTCATCTCCCATAATGCAGACATTGCAGTTTACAAAACCTGTTTTCTGTACCTGTTTACGCCAAGCCTTTAACTGCTTTAATTTACCTCCCTGCGTCTTATTCCACTTTTCAGCTTCCTTTAATGTTACTTTGTTAGTAAAATTAAAATCAATTTCTGCCTGTAACTCTTTTCCGTCCTTGTCAAGGATAGGAATTTTACCTGTGAATAAAGCCTGACAGCACATCCATTCCTCACGGCGTGTAATCATTTCGTCAAGTTCCGTAAAATCCCTCTGCATTTTCTCTACCGCTCTCTGATTCGGGGATTTACCGCCGTAAAGACTTTCGCCCGGTGTACGCTTTAAAATATCGTCTACGGTTGTAATTTTGTTTGGTGCTACAAGTGGTGGCTCGTAGGTGTTTGTTTCGTATCCCTCATTGTCGATAGTCACGCCACCAATCTTTTTATGTACGAATGGTGCAAGCTGTCGATTTCCTTTCTTAAAATCTACATCAATCTTCTGTGTATCGAATGTTTCGACATTTCGGAAGAAAGTAGACTTAATGAACGTCTGCACTTTAGGCATACGCTCTACAAGTTTCCCCATTGTTCTAGGGTCGTAAATGCTGATATTTGCCATTTTTATTTATCTCCTTTTCTCTATGCTGTTGCGTTGTCTGTATCTACGAGGAAAATACCAATTTTTCTAAATGGTGCTTTAAAGTCTGCTGCCGTTTTGCCTGTAGGTACTTCAATCGCACTACCGAAAAATTCGCCTGTGAGGTAATATACTACCTCTTCTCCCTCTTCTGCGTTTTCTGCTGCAAGTCCGTATACATCTGCTACGGTATCTGCTGTTACCGCCTTGATTTTTCCGTCTGCCCCAAGTGTAATAGGCATAAGTTCGTGAATTGTTTCTCCGCTTGCTACTGTGCCCGAATCGGTCACAACGGGAAAATCCCCGGCGTGTACCATTTTAGGAGAATAGCTTTCTAACTTCTCTTTTCCTGCCATTGTTCTTTACCTCCTGTTATTTTGTCTGTGGATACATCTGGTCGATAATATCGCCGAATGGGTCGTTATCTTCTCCCTGTCCGCCATTGTTAGAAGTTGGGGTTACGTCTTTTACTCCCGATTTATCTACATCATCCTCACGGTTGTTTAAAAACGCCTGCCCTGTCTTTTTCTGTGCTGCTACAATCTGCATTGCAAACGCTTCCGCACTTACAGGCTCTTCATATTTTGCTTTTTTTGCCAAATCCTCAAATCCCGGCAATGTGATTTCATCAATCGCCTTATTTCTTGCCCTTTCTGCTTCTACTGCTGCCTGTGTGTCCGCTCCGGCGTTGTCTTTTGCTCCTGCCAAAATCTCGGTTTTATACGCATTGGCTACGTCCGGGTGGTTCTTTTTAAACTCTTCCAATGTCATGTTATTGCCCTCCTTGTTTTTTCCATTGGTTTTATAGTTATTATTATGGCTATTGGCGTAGCCTAATAATCCTTTTGGTATCGTGCTGAATCTCTCCAAGCCGATAGGTACGGAATTTACAATTACTTTTTCCGCATTTTCTACCTCTGTATCCACATCTGTAAACATTACTGCGGTACAAAAGCCTGCTTCTACTGCTTCCTCGCCTGTGAACCATTCGCCCTCGTTTGTCATAAGGCTTTTTATCTCTTCCTCTGACTTGTCCGTAACGGTCATATAGCAATTAACAATAGATTGTTTGATTGTTTCCAATTCCTTAACGATATTTTCCAAATCTGTTGTATTGTAGTATCCAATCAATCCGGCTAATGGGTCGTGTATCATAAATACACCGCCTACAGATATTTCTATGGTATCGCCCGCCATAGCAATAATGGTTGCTGCACTTGCACACCAACCGTCAATTTTTACCGATATTTTCGCCTTATGTTCTTTTAATCGGGTATATATTGCTAAATACATCCCTCCGCCCGAATTGATACGCACGGTTATTTCATCTACCGCCCCCAAGTCTTTTAACTCTTGGTTAAATACGCTTGGTGTGATTTCATCCCCATACCACGAATACTCGGAGATTTCGCCGTACAATAGCATTTCTGCCGTGTTGTTCTCTTCGTCCGGCACAAAGTTCCAAAACCTTTGCACTTCGTTCTTATTCCTCGGTTTCTTCCTCTGTCTGCCCTCCGTCATTGTCGGGGTTGTTTTCTGTGTCTGATTCCTCACGTCCGTTAATATTCTCAACGGTTTGTGTGTCTGTCTTTGCACCTCCTGTTACCTCCTTTAACAATTCCTCTTCACGCTTTCGCTGTTTGATATTTTTGTAAAAGTCTGTGCCTGTAAGTTCCCTTGCTTCTCTTTCCCTTGTGGAGTAACCGCCCTGTACCCTCTTCTCGGCAGCTTCAACCTCTTTTGTCGGGTCAAGCTGTCCGGCACTCGGTCCCGTCCACTCTGCCGAACAATAGGCATCTTTAATAATCGGGTCTGTAAAAAATCCGGGTGCTTTTATTCTCCCTTTTGCTACCGCTTCGCTTAACCATTCTTCATAGATTGGTTGGCAAAAATCAGCTACAAACCACGCCCGATACATCTTTACAACCTTGAAAAATTCAAGAATTGCGGCCCTTGATGCGGAATAGTTACTTGAAAAAGCCATAATCAGTATTTCGTATGGAATTTCCAAGGCTGCCCCTATCTGCTTTAGTACCGCAATTACAAACGGGTCAAAGTTCGGGTTTGGTCTGCCCGGGTTTACCATATTAGCTTTTTCTCCCTCTCCAAGGTCGATTACTGCCCCGGGTGCAAGCTCAATACTGTTTTCGTCCTCTTGGTCTACCTGCATCTCTTCCGGGATGCTTTCCCCAAACGGCACATCATCACTTGCACTTTCTTTTTCAATGAACACGGTAAACAATCCGTTAATAACTGCTGCCAATACTTCCGCTTCGGTGTATCGTCCTAACTGCTTTATTGTGTCAATTACAGGTGCTAAAAAGGGAACTCCTCGGACTTGTCCGATTCGCTCCCTATTCATAATGTGTAATATGTTTCTTCGTCCTGTTTTCTCTCCGTATGCAAGTACCCTTACCCACTCTCTCGGTTCTCTATCTGTAAACGATAGCGGATGAAACTTTGATACATGGTAGGCAACAACCTCTCCTGCTTTGTTCTTTTCCACACCCTCACAAAACAGAGGGTTTACCCTTTCGTTATCCGGTGTGCTTACCCTGTCTGCTTCAAGGGTTTGTATTCTAAGGTCGTAAACGCTCCCTACCCTCTTGGTTGTTGTCATTAGTGCGAACGAATCGCCACTAAGCAAGGCATTTAAAAATGCCAACTGCTGTAACTGATAAAAATTGTCTATCCTTTCAAGGTCGCAATTCGTAGAATCCGCCCAATGTGCAAATTCTCTTTCTATCGTTTCCTCTAACTCCCTTGCTTCCTCCGGCTCAATCTTTAATACTTCCTCATTGATTGATGCTTTTAGGTGTAACCCAATTCCTATAGTATTGGTTCTAAGCCTTTTTATTGCCCCTGTGGCAACATTTGAGCCACCATAGAACAAATCCCTAGACCTCTGCCTTAAAGGGTCTATATTGTCCTCTACATCCTCCCTGTGGCTACCTCCGCCGTGCGTCCAACCTATAAGACTTTTCTTTGTGGCACTTGCACCGTAGTTTCCGTAACCGCTGTTAATCATACTAAGGCGTTTTTTTGCCACTTCTCGCTTTAATGCCCTTTCCGGGGATATTGCTTTTATGGCTTTATCAATAAAATTCAAGGCTCAAACCTCCTTTCTCCGTATTTTGAGTACGAAAAAAGCACCTTGGGTACTTCTATATCTCCTTGGTGCTTTGCTATTTTATATATTATCACAAAAAATCGGGCAATGGCGGGCAATCTTTTATTTTCCTGTTTTGCTTGTATTTCCGCCCTTTTCGGCTGTTTTTGCCTATAAATCTCTTGGTACAATCCTGTATACCCTGTTTCTGCCCTTTTTCTTTGCTAAATTCTCCAATTCCGCCACTTTATTACTCCAATATTCTATCTGTTTGCGGATTTCTGCCAAATTTGCCCTTGTAAAGGACTTTCCGCCTATTGTGTATGATTGGTTTATTGCTACCTCGCTTTCCGCTTCCAACCACATTTCTAAGTGTTTTTTTGCAACTTCAAGTGTTATTGCTGCCATTATGCTATACCTCCGCTTCTATTTCCTCTACGTCTTGTTTGTTTTCGTGTTACCTGCACCTCTGTTTTTTTCTTCGGTGGCTCTTTTAGGGTTAATCCTGTAATTTCTATTGCTGCCTGTGCGTAGTTTCTGCAATCTAAAGGCTCATTTCGTTTTGTTTCTCCTGTAAGTTCCCATACAAAATACGGTCTGCCCTTTTTGTATTTCAATACCTGTTTCTCCGCTGTAAGACCTTTAAAATAATCCTCGTCATATCCTCGGATATATTCGTTTTCGTCTTTCGGAAAGTGGCAGTATCCGGGGCCCTCTTCCTCAATCTGCAACCTTTGTAACAAAAGGGATTTACCTGTATCAACTCCAAGGGTAAATAAATACGCCTGCTCCCTGTTGTTTTTTGTTGGCTTTGATATGTACGGTCTTGCCGTACCCTCATTACCTCCCTTTATCGCAAAAATCTTTCTTGCAGTTCTCGCCTTACAGAATCTATATACCTTGTTAGTAAAATGTCCACCCGAATCCATACAGGCACATGATATTCTCATTGCCGTACCGTCTGCTTTCTTAAATGTCTGCTTTAAAAAATCGTCAAGGTTCTTCCATACTTCCGATTGTTTCAAATCTCCGTATATCCTCTTGTAGATTATGCCGTAGCTTTCGTGTTCCACGCCCCAACCTACCACCTCGACCTCAAAGCGGTCATCCTGTGTATCTATTCCTGCCGTGATTGCTATAACTTCGTCCGGCACTTCGCAACGGTATCTTTCCCTACGCTTCAACAGGTCATCTTTACTTGCTTTCTCGCCCTGTTCCTCCCAAGTCTGCCCCAATTCGGTATTAACCCAAGATTTCATAAGTTCGATATTGCCTTTTTTTAATGCCTGGTCCGCTTCGATAAAGCCTTTTACAATCTTATCCCAACCAAAAAAAGTAGATGCCAAGGAATTAAAGTGGAATCCTCGCACTTTACGGTTTGGATATTTTGCCACATACCGCCCCTCATTAAAATGCTCTTTCCACTCAACTTCTGTATGTACTACTCCGCATTTCGCACATACATAGGTTGTACTTTCTATTTCCCCGTCTGCATCCACTTTATAGATTAAATTACTCCATTCCAACGGTTGTAATTCTCCGCAACTCGGGCAAGGCACATTCCATTCTTCCATAGTGGAATGTTCGTACTCCATTTCTATACGGCTTGCCCCTTTTATCGTTGGCGTGCTTGTGTCTACCTCTTTTCGATTCCAATATGTTGTAAGTCGTTTCCCTGCAAGTATCAGAGGGTCCCCCTCCGCTCCTGCTGTTGGTGGGTAAGCATCTATCTCGTCCGCCAATAATATACGGATTGGTCGGCTTCGTAACTCTGTTGGAGAGTTTGCACCTGTCATTGTGATACGTCCGCCCGGAAACGCTTTTTTAAAGATTGTGTTTCCTGCGGTTCGGCTTTTCTCATTTATCTTATTCCTTAATGCCGGGGTATCTCGTACCATTGGCATAAGCCTGTCCTTGCTCATTGTTTCCGCAAGGGATAAAGTCGGCTGCATACACAATATAGTGCATGGGTCATAGTGCATATAATAGCCTATTGTATTAAGCAAAAAGGCATCCGTTTTTCCCATTTGTGCAGCACTCATAACCACAACCTTTTCAACGGATATATCTGTTATTGCATCCATAATTTCCCGCTGCCAAGGTGCTTTTTCTGTATTCCACTTACCGCCTTTACTACCCGATTCAGAGGACAAACGGCGGTATCTGTCCGCCCATTGTGATAATGTCAAGTCGGGCGGTGGCTCTAAGACCTTAAATATTCTGTTGAAAAGGTCAATCGTTTCCCTCTTCATCTTCTTTTATTTCCTCCTTAAACATACCCTCAAAATCGGATAACTCGTTAAGTGCTTCTTTTATTTTGTCATTCAGATATAGAAAAATCTTTGCTTTGTCCGTCATTGCTGCCAACTTGTCCGCTTCCTCTGCCGGAATGGCACTTAATCGGCTCTTGAAATTGATTAACATAGCTGTCATTACTTTTTCTATGTCCTCCGACCTATGCAATTCGCCTTTCTTTACCGCAAGGTCTAACTCTTCATTAAGCCTTTTGGTTTTGGTTAGCTTTGCTCTTTCCTCGTTGAGGTCTACCGCTTCCTGTGATTCCGGGTTACGGTCCCTCAAATATTTTATGTACGCCCTATTGGTTTCCGCCAAGGCGTACAGGTTTCCTTGCTTCGTCTGCAAAATTCCTTTCTGTGTCAACCTCTCCACATTTTTAGGGGTCATATCTAAGAATTTTGCGACCGCATTTTTATCGTAGAGTTTCAAAATCCTACCCCTAAAAAATTTTGCGGATTTTTGAAGTCGTTTTCGACCTCGAATCTAGGAAGCGTTTGGGGTCACGGCACCCTCACGCCGTTCAGACGGCTTACAGTACCTACGCACCCTCGCCGTCCGTGGCGTGTGCCTGTGTCCGCCTGTGGTGCTGTGTGCGGTGCGTGCCTGCCTGTGCGTGCGTGAGCGTGTGGCGGTGCGTGGCGTGGCTACTGCTGCCGTGTGCCTACGCCTATACCTCGCCGTCCTCGCTGTCCTCTGTATAGCTATCGTCTATCTCTCCTGTATCGGGGTCTACATCATACTCCCCGCTTATCTTCTGTTTCATCAATGCGTACCGCTTCTCTTCCAATGTGATACGGCGTTGCTCTAACTCATAGGACTTTATTGTATCCAATAGTTTTATGATTCTGCCGTGTACTTTATTAAGCTGGTCCTCTAGCTTCATTGCCCTTTCAAAGGCAGAGGATTTAATAGTTGTTTCCATAGCCACGCTTAGAGCCGGTCCCTGTGCCTTTTCCTTGCCGTCCTCATTGTATGCACCGTATGGGTCTGCATCCTCTCCCTCTTTTCCGGGGGTACGCATTTCTACAACCTTGTCTGTATATAGGTTGCCTGTGGTATCCGTGTTTAATTCTTTTATCCTTTTTTCCAAATCTTTTTCTTTGGCTATAAGGCTTTGTAATTCCCTTAATGTATTTTCCCCTGTATCAAGGGTAACTGATTCTATCAACGCTTTTTCATCTTCTGATAATTCATCAAAATACACCTTGGAATATGCCCCGTGTGTTTCAGCATTTTTATTTCTTACAGGGGCCCCGTGACCCTTGGCGTTTTTATTGCCTTTTTGTCCGCCCCTCTTTTTGGGTTTATTTTCAAGTGCATCATTCCACTTGTCTACGCACTTCCATTTTCGCACCTTTGCCGAATCAATCCCCAAGGCTTCCGCAATTTCTGTATTCTTCATTAAACCGTCTGAATCTAAAAAAAGTTGCTTCGCCTTTTCCCTGTTTTCGTCTTTCTGTCTTGCCAAGTCAAAACCTCCTTTCGTTTGTTTTCCCGGTTTTCGGCTTTCCGTTCTTTCGGAATCTTCGCATTTTTGCAAATTCAAATTTTTATAACACGAAAAGGCAACAGGATTTAACAATAAAATCCTGCTGCCCTGCTTCGCTTTTCATCTTAGTATTATACTACATAAAATCGGGCAATAGCGGGCAATCTTTAATGCAAAACCTCTTTCAAAATTTTGCTTCGTGATATATTTCTATTCCTTGCTAATTTTCCGCCTAAGACCTCTAAGGCAACGCACCTTATATTTTTACTCTGTCGGACAGAATAACTAATCTGTTCCGCTATGCGTTCCCATTTTTGACCCTGTAAGTAAAATCCGCATATTATAGCCTTGTGAATCGGAGTTAAGGAATAAATCTCTTTTGATATTTCCGTTCTCAACTTCTTTAACTCCTGTATTCTGCCCTTTAATTCCTTAATTCTTTCTGCGGTATCTGTACCTGCTATTTTGATTGCAAGCAGAGCCGTAGAATCGCTTGTATTACTTCCGTGTGGCATACCGTCATAGTTAATTGCCCCTGTGGTATCATACACGCTTTCGTACTGCTCTAGCCACTCGCCTGTAACCTTAATATCAAGGTCAATATCTTTGTAAAATTTTAAGATTGCTTCTACTTCCCAATTCTTCATTTTATGCTATCCTTTCTTTTATGGTGGTCTGTATTTTTCACACCATTTGATATTTGCTTTTCCTGTAGCTTCGATTTCTGCTATACAACTGCTGCCGTGCTTCGTCCTCTTAGCTTCGCAAGATTCGCAAATATCCGATTCCGCTATATCGAAAATATCTTTCAACCTCTCTGCAAGGTCTTTTATTTTCTCCATAAGCAAATCAAAGGATTGCATACATTGATTTATTAAATCGCACGTTTCTTTTTCTGTTTTTCCAATTTGTGCGGATAGGCAGGCAACCAATGTAGATAATTGATTGCTTGCCTTTTCTTCTCCGCACCAAATAATACCCTCCTTGTATTCGGTACGGTCCATACGCACCGCCTAACCCTGTAAATACTTCTGATACTCTGCTGTTCTGCTCATTACCCATACAGATAAGGCATTAGTTAATCTGTTTTCCCATTCTGCCGGGCAGATATTTCCGTTTTCGGATTCTGTCATAATAACCTTTCGTACCTCTTTCTGTATCATGTTATACTGTCCTGTTCCGTATTTCTTGCTTATCCACTCTGTAAAGGATAATCCTTTTTCCTGTGGTTCGGGTACATATTCCGGGTAATCGCTCATATCCTGTTGCCCCGGTAAATTATCGTTTTCCTCTTCGTCCTCCTGTGTTTCTTCCGGCTCATTCATAAAACCGCTTTCCTGTGTTCCCTCGGCATCCTCTTCCTCTGCCGGTCCCTGTGGTGCTTCCTCTGTGGAATCGTCATAGGCTAATTCTTCCGTTTCTATCATCAATGCAACAATTTCTGCAAGGTCGGAATACTCGATAATATATGTACTCCAATCCTCCTTAATCTGTATTGCCATTCCCTCCGTTTGGAATCTGTAAATAAATTCTTTTCCATTAAGTTCTAAGGTCTTGGCGGTAAATGTCTTTGAAAAATGCTTAACCAATTCCTTTTCAACTGCTGCCACATTTCCTTTTACTTTGAATACCGCACGGTTTACCTCTCCCTTTAAGGCTTCCTTAATTGCTTTCTGCACCTGTTCCGCCTGTTCGTCTGTAATCTCCGTTTTCGGTTCTTCTTTCACATCACTTATATGTAACTCGCCTTTTTCCTCGTATTTTTCGTAAGCCTGTTTCTGCCCCTCTTCATCAAGTCGGCTAAGTTCGTGTGCGGTAGAAATATTGATATTGCCTTTTTTCAATTCATCCTTAAACTCCTGTGATAAATTGTTTTCAATGGCTTCCATTCTTCCAACCTGTGTAGTTGATGTATTAAGCATCTGTGCCACAATATCACGGATACGCCCCATTTTCTCCCTTTCCTCTTTTGGCTTATCCTTGTTTTCTTCCTGTAAGGCTTTCTTATACTCGGTAAGGATTTCTTTTAATTCCTTTGCCTGCTGCACTTTTTCCCAATCCGTAAGCTGTCTTGCCGTTGCATTGGTAAATATAAGGCTTAACTTATCCTTGATTGTGTCTGATTCCTTTTTGATAAGGCACGGCACTTTTCTATATTCCTCTTTGCCCTCCTGTACCAACTTCAAGGCTGCAAGTCTACGGCGGTGTCCTGCGACTACTTCATATTTTCCGTGTGCTTCCGGCTTTACTACCAAGTTCTGCTCAATGTGTCCGACCAATTCAATAGACATTGCTAATTCGTCTATGTTTTCCGTGGAATAAAAATTATCTTTGCTCGGTATTAAGTCCTCCACATCAAGCATAGTTACCTTAAATTCCTGTTCCTGTTCTGCCGGTTCCTCTGCCTGTACTGCTGCCCCTTTGCTTTTTGCATTGAGTAAATCGTTAATGTTGAATCCTGCCATATCTTAAACCTCCGTTCTTCTCAATGTGTCCGATTCGGTCACTTTTTTTATTTCCTCTAATATCCTTTTTTCTGCATTTTCTACAATGTTGGTTACTTCTCTGTTTACTCGTTCCTTGCTCCTCATTTCCATATTTTCACGGTCAAGGCGTTCTACTGTTATCCTTAGATTTCCCACCTCTTCCCTAAGGCTCATATACTCACTAAGCGGTATTTCTACCGTAGGCCCTTTTATGGTATCTTCTATGTATCGCTTATATTCGGATAATGGTATCTGTACCATGTTGTCCGGTCTTGCGAATATCCTTAATGGTTCTTCTGTTTCTAACGGCTCTATCACTTTTCCTTTTCCTATCTCCACTATCTATACTCCTTTCCTGTGTCCTTATTTCTCAATACGATACGTCCGACCATTTCATACCCTGCAATATCTATCATCTGCTTTAATACGCTTACAAGGTTTGTCACTTCCGGGTTGTATTCCTTTTTCTTTGCCTTTGGTTCTGCTTCGTGGATTGCTGCCCCGGCTGTGGGGTCAGCATATTCCTCCTTGTTTCTGTATACCATTCTATCCCTCCAAATACTCCTTAACGAATGTCTTATAATCTCTTGCTGCTCCCGACCTCGGAGAATACTGCATAAGGCTTTGTGTGGTAAATGTAACCTCGTCCGCCTTTTCTGTTCTTCTAATGTGTGTTCTGAATACCGGGTATCTCTGATTCTGCAAGTATTCCTCTCCCTGTCTGCATACATCACGGTTGTAAAACATTGTTACAAGGCATCCTCTAAACTTCAACTTTGGGTTAAGCTGCTTTGCATTGTTTATCTGTTCTTCTAACTCTTTCATACCGTCAAATGCGTAACCGTCAATCTTAATCGGTATAATAACCTCGTCTGCTGCCACTAAGGCATTGATAACAGATATATTTATATCCGGCGGACAATCAATAATGCAGTAATCAAATACATCTTTTACCTTTTCCAATTCCTTAGACAATATTGTTACCTGGTCTATTTCTTCATTCTTGATTACCTCAAGGTTTGCGGTTAAAAGTGTCATATTGGCAGGCACTACCGCAATGTTTCCGTTCGCTCCAAGCTGCATTACATCCGTTAATGTCTTATCTCCTGTAAGTACATCCGCAAAACTTGGTGCTTCATCATTCCACACACCGCACGCCTTGGATAAATTGCCCTGCTTATCATTATCAATAATCAATACCTTTTTGTCGTAATCCTCTGCCAAGATATAACCCATATTTACGCTTGTTGTTGTTTTGGCACATCCGCCTTTCATGTTAATAATTGCAATAGTTTTCATCTGCTTTTACCTCCTGTGATTACTCTTTGTGTTTCCTTAAAGTCCTTTTTCTTAATCGCTCTAAGGATTCGGGCAAATACCGCCCCTGCCTGTCTACCAAGTTCTTTGTTCATAAAGTCCAAATCCTCGGAAGTAAATACTACCTTTAATTCCGGGTCGTTTATGATATTTTTAGCTTGTATTACCTCGATACCGCATAGGGTTCTTACTCCGCTTTTGAAATAATCCCTATCCTCCTGTGTCATTGGTATTTTTTCCATAGGCTACCTCCTGCGTGTGCATTGCACACTTTATACAATCTCTAAAGGCTTAGGCACTCTATAAGGTGTGCAATAGCCTTTTTCGGGTGGACTTCTTGGCATATATCCACCGCCTTTCCCGGCTATGTGATAGGCGTTGCAATTTTTCGCATTAAAAAATTACTAAAAACCTGTTGACTTACCGCACGCTCTCTAGTTGGCGTACCCACTGCTATTTTTTCACTCTATCCCTGCTACGGCTATTGGCTTGCCCTCGTCAGAAAACAGGTTGCCGACCTGTCTTGACAGCTCGGGGCGGTTGCCCTTTGCTGTTTCGGCTATTTAGTTATGCCTTTTTTCAATTTCATATATCCGCTAATTTCTTCTTTGCTTGGAAACTCATTCCAAAAATCTCTTTTCCAACCACCATTGAAAAATCTTAATCCCGAAAAATCGTCTTTTTTTCCTTTGATTGGAATATCTTTAAAATTCATTCCTGTTCTTTTCTCAATCTTGTATATCATTTCCTCTGCGTATTGCATATCGTTATCCAAACAGAAAATGAACTTTCCGTTCAATTCAAGTGTTATGTAATTATGACCACCACATCTAATTGTGTATCCTTTTTCTTCCATTGTTCCTTACCTCCGTTTTGCTTTCCTTTGATGATTTTATTATATACTTATATAAGTATATTTACAACCCGGGATAATCAACAAATATACTTATATAAGTACATTGTTCTTTTGTGCAACTTGTATACTTATATAAGTATCATTCCTGTATGCTCTTTTTCTTCTCTTCCAACTGCCGCCTTTTACCTTTTAGGTATTCCATATATTCGCCGTATGTCATTCCCGGCGGTGTGATTCTTCTTTGTGCTTCTCTTGCCTGTTTCGCTTTTTGACTTAATACCGTTGCCTTGCTTACCGTCTTTTTCTCTTCTCTCTTTTGTTCTTCGGGTTTAATCCCTAATCTCCTTGCCTGTCGGTTCGGCTTTGCCTTGTTATATGTCAATGTCCTTTCCTGTTGGAATGGTATTACTTTCCTGTTTCTTCTCTTCTTCGCCATAACTGCCCCTTTCCAAATCGTCCGCAATTTCCGTTATGCTCTGCATGCAGGCTTTTATATTCGTGTCTGTATCTGCCGTTATGCTTAATATGTTGCTTATCTGTCGTAACCTCTTTATCTGTTTTGGGGCAACTGCTGCCCTTTTCAGGCATTCCGGGCATATCTCTATGCCCTCCAATGCCTTTTCTCCACATAAGCTACATTTCTTCATGTGTACCAACTCCTATTTTCTAAAGAACTTCAATACCCTTTCGTGCCACCAATACTTAAATACCGCCTTATAAAAGGCTCTCGTCTTTTCTTTCATTGTCCTTTTCTTCCTCCTGTAGGATTCGTATAATGCCTATATATAGCCTTTCCGCACAATATACGCATATACTGTTGCCTATCGCCCTGTATCGTGCCGTATCGGCTATAATATTGCCGTCTGCTCCGTATTTCGTCCAATCGTCCGGGTATCCCTGTAATCGTTCTCCCTCAACAGGTGTAAGCCTGCGGATTATGTATACAACTTTCTGTGTTGCTTTCTTCAACAGGTCTTTAATGCTTTTCTTCGGAGTGCTAGGGATATTCCCCTTTGTCTTGGTACTCTCTGTTATCAGAGTTTCCGACCCTCCGCCGTAAGACCCCCGCTGCCCTTAAAGTGCCGTTAATCTGTGTTTCCCTGTATCCTCCGTGCTGATTCTCTTCAAAGGCTTTCTTATCGGTTACAATCAATGGGGTATCTCCCCTTACGGTATTGTTCTGTCCTGCGGTCAATGTTCCGCTTGTATCGCTCTCTCTGTATCCGTTGTGTTGGTAGGCTTCGTAAAATACGCTGTGAATATCTGCCGTTGTAAGTGTCGGGCAAGGTCCCCCGACTTTTCCAACGCCCAATCCGTTGCTTGCCTTATTTCTTGTAACTTCATCCCTCAAAGGAATAACATTTCTTTTTTTGGAATATATTACAGGTTCTCCACCGTGCGTACATGTGAGTGTCGGGGATAATTCCGTTGTTATACCGCATTGGCTTTTACCTCCGCCTTGGTCTATTGCAATGGTTCTTTGCTCATACATAATACAAGGTGTTTGACCTCCGCCACGCCCCATATTCTGTACTAAGGTTGGGGTAATGTCTTTATAGGTTCTTACCACGCTGTCAGCATGTGCAAAATCAAGCCCTAAGACCTCCCCCCCCTCGGCTACTTTCTGTTCTAAGGCTATTCGTAGATTGTCTGGCAGCTTCCGCCCTTTGTTCTTTGCTCTTCGGAGTATACCCAAGCACGCTTTCGGACTTAAATAATATTTCTCCGGCACGTTGTCCTCCAAAATCTCCGATAAGGTAGATTCGTTTTCTACGCTGGGGTACTCCCCAATATTGAGCATCAAGGATTCTCCAAGCGGTGTCAACCTCCCCCCCTCTAACCATTCCTGCGGTTGCCCATTTGCCACTTGCAGGCATTGGAATATTGGCGTTTGTGACTTTTTCAAGCACGGCTCTAAAATCCTCTCCGTTGTTACTTGAAAAAGCTCCGGGTACGTTCTCCCAAATAATGAAAGTTGGATATTTTCCATTCGTTGCTAACCTCATTTCTCTTATAATTCTTATTGCGTGTGTGAATAACCCGGAACGATTGCCTTTAAGTCCTTTTCTCTTTCCTGCTATGCTTAAATCTTGGCAAGGACTTCCAAAAGTTATAATATCCACGGGTTGTATTTCATCCCCTTTAAGTTCCGTAACGCTCCCAACGTGCATTACATCCCTAAAACGGTATCTTGTTATGTCAATGCAATTCGGTTCTACCTCTGCGGCCCATAACGGTTTAATGGTGCATCCTGTATCTATCCCGCTCGGTATTCCTGCTGCATAGCAGAAACCTCCGATACCGTCAAACAGGCTACCTAGTGTTAATTGTTTCAACGCTTGCCCTCCTTTCTGTTTTTCTTCTCCTGTTTTCTCTTGGCGTATTCCTGTAAGTATCTTTCCTGTTCTTTGTCCTCTTCCATTCTTGCCAATCTCTTTTGGTACTTTTTGTATATCCTGCACTCTTCTGTGCAATAATCGCTTTCATTCGGACACCCGATACATTCATGTAATCCGCCGTCCTCGTCCATATCAATACCAAATACATAAGAGAAAAACATAATAATGAGTGGAAGAAAAAATAATACTGCTGCCACGGCAACGATAATTAAGATTACTGTTATTGCTGTTTTCATTCCTGCCAATCCTCCAACTTTTTAACTCTTGTCTGTAGGTTGCTTATGGTTACTTTCATTTCCTCAATCTGATAAGGCAATACGTCCGTATTCTCAAACATATAAAGGACTTCTACCGCCCGGCTTATCGGCACACCGCTTTTTAATCTCGGTTTATTGGTCTTTGGGTCAATCTCCGTAAGTCTGCCGTTCTTTGGTTTCCTCTTTGTGTCCTTTTGCCGGTCCTGGCATTGCTTTATTCATCATCTTGTAATACGGAATCTCCGCCCCTACAATTCCGTTAAGTCGCACTTAATAACCCTCCCTGTGCCGTTTCCTCTTCAATCTTCTTATCCGCTACTGCTGCCGTGTCCTGCAACTCCTTTTCCAACCTTTCCCAAATCAGAGGAATCATTAACTTGCAAACTATCATTGTATGTATTCTGCTCGGTGCTTCCGTCAATCTTTCACACATATACACGAATAATAAACCTGCGTTGGCATCCCCCTCCCAATCCGGGTTATCCTGCCTTGATTTCTTAAAAAGCGGTGTTTCTTTGTACTGCTGCCCTAACTCCTGTAAGATTTCTATTGAACGGTCTGTAAATATTACCCCTCCGCCCTCTTTAACCTCTGTAATTGTCAACAGTTCCATAATTTTATCTTTTTCGCTCTGCATTTTCGTATGCTCCTTTCAATTCCTCGGTGTGCATCAAGAAATGTACCGCACCGTCAAACTTAACCTTGTATTCCTCTATATCATCCGGCTTTAGGTACTGCCTGCCGTACATTTCTTTCATATCACGCCATACATTCCAAGGGATAAAGAAAAAATCATCCTGTATACAGATACACACCCCGCATAACGCCCCTAATCGGCTATGCTTTTCCAATACGTCCATTTGCGTATCTGTAAGCACATTTCGGGTTATCCTGTCTTTGCTTGTCCTCTTTGCTTCAAACATTATCGAACGCCCACCGTATAAGGTCCCTTGAAAGTCGGGTTGTGCGTGTGTGCTGAAACGCCCGGTAAATTCTCCTGTCCTGTGGTTCTTACTTGTCACTCTGAACGGTTCGGGTGTTTTATCAATAGTTGCTATACCGTGGCTCTCGTACATTCTGCACCCGGCTAAAATCTCTCTTTCAAAGTGCTGCCCCTGTGCATTGTTGAGCCTGTTTTTATACTGCTGTTTTAATTTATCTTCGTCTACTGCCGTGGTTCTTGCCTGCTGCCACTTCTTTAACTCTTTTTCCGTGTCCGAATCGGTCACAAATCCTTGATTTATCAATGTTTTTCACTCCTTTTCGTCAATTCATTCCACGGTATCAACCGCATACGCTTTTTACCGTCCAATTCGTAAATAAATGATACCGTGCCATTCTTTAAGCTGTGTTCTGTGATAATATCCGTTATCTTCATTTCTGCCGTGCCTAATCTTCTTGGATACCCTGTAATAGCCATTCCCTCAATTATTGCAACCTCTACAATATCGCCCAACTCATAAGGGCAATGTGCCGTAAATATCGCCTGCTGCATTTAACAATCTTTCCTTTCTCCGATTTCGTGTATGTGTAGCGTGTAGTATTCCGTTTCGGGTTCTGCTCCCCACTCTTCCTTACCTGTCTTAATATCCAATGAACATACGGCGGTAAACTGTGGTCTACTGCTGCCGTATCCGTTTCTGAATCCTATTAACTGTTTATCAAGTCCTGTAGGAATATTTGAGTTTGGGTACATTTCAAATATTTTCTTAAACCTCGTTGTATAATACGGTTTAATCTCTCTGTATTCCTCCTGTTTATCCCCGGAAAGAATCATATTGAACCACTTACCCTTAATCGGTAATATCAGCATTATATTTTCCTCCCTGCCTATTCTTCTAACAGTTCTATTTCATCATCACAAAATAGCCTTGTCATTCCATTTCTGTAATGTTCGTTGTGTGGCTCGTCTACTCTCAAATTTGCCCTTGCGTATTCATCATAAGTTGATTCCGCCGTGATAACTCCCGTTATTCCTGTCATATCTTTGTTGTAATCCCCTGTCATTCCGTACTTGTAATGCAATATTGACTTTGCATTGATTACCTTAATACGCTGTCCTGTTTTGTACTCTTTTCCGCCTATCAGCATTTCCCCTTTCTCCTTTCTATGTCCTCTTCCATTTTTTTGTAGCAATACAAGGTTGCTTTTACATCCTCTAAGGAATCGTGAGCCTTAAACTCGTAACCGTAGTATGTTGCACACTTGGTAAGGCTCTGCCACTTGTAACTACCTCTGCGTTCGTTCCATTCTCCGTAGATTTCTGCAAACACAATCATAGGGTCAATCCATTTTTCCGGGTCTACCTCTATTCCGTATGCCTTTAGGTAACTATCTTCAAACGCTGCATTATAGGCTATTACCTTGTCCGCCTTGCTTAGAATATCAAGCACCGTAGGCGCATATCTTTCAAACGGTAACTCATTGGCTACCATAAGTGGAGTAATGCCGTGTACCGCCTGTGCATCCTCCCAACTGTCTTTATTGTTCGGTCTGCAATAAACATTAAGCAGGACATTATAGTTTTCATCAATAATTGATACCTGTAATACCTCGTCCTCTCCCGCCTTTAATCCTGTTGTTTCAAAATCAATAGTTGCAATCAATTTAATCCCTCACTTTCCGTAATCGTAGGTAGCAATTCCACCCCGTATAGTCGTTGTACTCAAAATCTATCTTAGTAGGCTCATACCCCTTATACAGCTTTCTCCATACCTCCTTATCTTCCGGGGTCTTTGCATACTCTCGGAGTTTTCTAAAACTCCATTTATGGTCGTTTTTCTTTACCTTTGGCTTTTTAAGGTTCATTGATGTAGACCATTTTTTACAGCCTTTCTTACGCTTGTTTATGTAATTTACTATGCCCTCTAATCCGTTTTCGTTTGGCTGCAATCTATCACAGTTTACGAATCCGTAATAATCTACATTGGCTCTGTATTCCGGGTCATTTGCTTTTTTCCAATTTATCCTTGTGGTACTCCACATTAACTCTAAATCGTCACGGTCTAACCCTCCGTTGTTGATAATGATATGGTGGTGGATTCTTACGGCTTTTGTTGTCTTATCGTCCGCATCAATCCCCTGTAATGTAAGCTGCCCCTCTTCCTCTTCCGGGGTGTATTCGGTAACAAGCATATACTTTAAATTCTCGCCTGTTTCCCGCTTCATTTTCCTTTTGATGCGGTCTAAGTAGTTATGCACATTCTTTTCCGCTTCCTCCAAGGACATAGGCAAATGCTCATTGTTGTATGTAGCTGATATATGAAAATCATTTGTACCAAAATTAGTATTGGCAATCTGTACGAATCTTCTTTTACTTCTCTTGTCATTAAGGTTTTTTTGAGCCTGTGAGGATTTACCCTTTTTCCCCTTACCTGCTTCCGGCATATTCGTAACTGCTACTATATCAACCTCTAAGTATTCCTCTCCGCAATATATCCTCTTCTCACGGATAAAGTTCTTTCTCTTCTTTGCCATACCGTTCATTCTCCTTATACTACAAGTCCACAAGGGTACACCTACTAAACCATATACTTATATAAGTATATGGTTTTATGAATGTCCTAGATGTTAATACCCCATACAAGGTCCTTAACACGCCCTCATTTATAGCCTTTTGGCGTGTGATTTCAAGGCTTTCTTATTGACTTTGTGCAAGCCTTATAGTATAATTTGAATAGGTGTAATTATCGCTATAAGGCGGTAACAGGGAACTTGCATAAGCCACTATGCAAGTTCCTTTTCTTTTTCCCTTTCCCTGTAAATCTTAGTTGCAAAATCTACCGTGTAATATCCTCCACAACCTTTATGCTTTGCCATATACGCACAACTAAGCGATATTTGACCGCATTTTAAGCATTTAAGTTTAAAGTACGGTAATGCCGTTACCTGTACGTCCAAACAAGGAATATATGGTATCTCCAAGCCGTTATCTGCGTGGTATCTGATGCCCTCCACAAAATCTGAATAATCTACCATACTTCCAATGTTCTTTATGTTCTCGGTATCCAAACCCCCGACCTCTATAATCTCGCCGTTTACTATGTCTACCGTTGTTTCCAAGTCCTGCACTATGAAATAGCCTATTTCTTCCGCCGTTTCATAAAGCAATATATCCTGCTCATAAATCGGTTTCCGAATCTGTCGGCTACATCCGTCTGTCTGCACATGGTATTTATATCTACCTCATACACATTTGCACCCGGATAACCGCCTTTGTCTATGTAATGACCTGCGGGGCGTACTGCCCCGTCACTCGGTCTTATGGGTGGTTCTGTTATATATTCGCCCTCTACCCATATTGGGTACGGTGTGCTACTGCTTTTTGCCTTTGCTCTCACTTTCCTGTACCCCTCTTTCCGCAACCGTGCCGATAATCTCCATGAATGCCGTGTCGGATACTCCCGCTTCATTCACGCACGGCAAAAGCTGATGTATCACTCCCTCGGGGTCAATCCAACGGAATATAACCACATCCGCAAGCCTAACCTTTACGGTATCGCCCTCAAAGTTCGGAAGCGTATTATATTCCCTGTCAACTGTTGCCTTGTCTACTACAAATTCTCTTATCTGTCCGTCTACTTCCAAGGCTACAATATCGCCTGTGTAAATTTCTTTGCCGTTTTTATCCCTGTAGGGTGTCTGTTCCCCCAAGGTGTCCGGGAATATCTCTCTAAAATCTCCGTAGACCGTGCCAATCTCTGCAACTTCATCCGTTGCATATCCGTAAGACGGCAGACCGTAGACCCACTCGTAAGATTCTTTTTCCCTGTTGTATGTCAATCCTCTGTACTTCATTTCCTTACCTTTCCCAAGGTTTTAGCGTAAGAGGGTACTGCTCTTTAATCTCACGGCTACGCTCTACATTAGTCTGTAATATAAGCTGTGCCTTTTGCATTTCCTCTTGTGGCATTTCCTTGTCTTTGTACCCGTCTACAAACTCTTGATATTCCTGTATCTTTTTTCTTAACTCCGCATCCGTGGCAGATATGACATATACGGTGCTGCAATGTCTGCAACGCCAATACCTGTATTCGATTTCCCCGACTTTTTTATAACTCGGTTTTATCTTTCCTATTGATTTATGGCACTTATCGCATACGATTGTAGGCTTGTACTTTCTTTTTATTGGTTTCACTTTATCCCTCCTGTAGCACTTTTAGGCTCTTGATATGGGATACTCGGAATAAACAGGATTTACATACATAGGTATCTTTGTGAGATAAAAAGTAATACCCGCCTTTCAAGTACAGGTTGGGGTTATTTCTTACCTCTTCCGTGCCTGTTTTCCTTAAAACTCCCTGCATTGTATCGCCGTCAAATAGCTTTACTTCCACGCTCTCGCCTATGTGCTTTTCTAATTCGCTTCGCTTCACAGTTACCGCCTTTCAAGTACAGGGGTGCTACCGCACCCCTTAACAGTTATTCAGTAATCAGTTTTCCGTTTACCTCATAAAAAGCGGAGCGGAAACCAACGTCGCCGTACGAGTTGGAACGAGGGTCATCCAAGCCGAGAGCGGACGGACCCGAACCAGAAGCATTGTCGAACGCCGACCCACGGATAGGCATATATTCGCCCTCGGTGGCATCAAAGTATACATAGGTCTTTCCCTCTTCCTCTGCTCTTTTATCCGGGATAATTCCCAAATCTTTAAGCACCTGTGGAATTTCTGATAACTCAACCTCTAATTCCTCAATTCGTGCTCCGTCATAATCCGGCTCGTAATCATCTGCTGCCACAGCATCCGTAATTGTGATTTCTCCACATTCCACATTTGCCCTTACCGGTCCCTTGGATGTTTCCGCCTGCTGCCATTCGGCACTATCCTTTGACAGGTCACAATATGGGGATGCTGCTTTATTGTCCGGGATAAACTCTATTACTCCGTCCTTAATCCTTAATCCTGCCAACCATTCCCATACATTACCGTTAAGGTCTGATACTCCATAAGGTGTATGGTCGTGATTCCATGTAACCAGTCCTGTACCTGTGTATGTTCTTCCAAGATTACTTACCTTGCCCTGTTCGTCATTGTGGTAGTAGTCCTTGCCCCAATCGGTGTTACCGTGTGGCATTGTGCCTTTTTCTCTGCTCTGATTTAACAGATATTCGTACTCTACAGCGGTCATAAGATGCCAACCCAACCCTTTGCATCTGCAAGCCTGTACCGCTTCGTCAAATGTGATATTTACGGTCGGGTCTGCCATTGGCATACTGTAGGCTCTGCCGTCAATTACGATATTCGGGTACTTTGATATGTAAATGGCATCCGCTACCTTATCCCCGATTTTGAATACTGCCGGGACCTCTTCGGTATCCTTTGGTCTTACGAATCTGCACATAATAGAGGGAATCCCTCTATTATCAAAAATTACTACATTGTTGTGGTCTACTGCGTTCATTGTTCCTTGTCCTCCTGTTTTTAATGTTTTGCATAAATGGAATGTAACTTAATACTTCCACGCCTTTTTATACTTTCTTCTGTGTGTAATCCTGAATCGAAAAACGCACAAAAGGTTGTACCGCCTATAATGCTTGTCACTACGATATAATCCCCGATATTATGAAACTCGCACCGCTTCACGTTTCGGTATACCGCTGTGTGCTTCTCTGTTCTGCTGCTCGCCATGCTGCCCCTCCTTTCGTTGTGTCCGTGCTATATCCAAGGCGTATTGCCCTTTCTTCCTCCGCTATATCAACTGCTGCCTGTCTTATCTGCTCGCAATCTTCTTTTAAAATATCTGCGGTCATTTCTATAACTTCCAACGGTAGGTTTTCGTCTACCGCCACAGAACCGACCATATCCGCCAACTCTCTAGCTTTTTCTTCTATTTCTTGATTCTTCATATTCTCCCTATATTGTTTTTTGTGCTACTTCCGCTCTGTAAGGTGTCCCGCCACGTTTTAACTCGTTGTAAATTGTGGCTCGGTGTACTCCGATTTTTTCGGCAATGACCACGACCCTTACGCCGTCATTCTTCATTTTTTCAATTTCTTTTCTATCTTCGTACTTTAATCGCTTATCTCCTTTACGCATTGCCTTACCCTCCTTTCAGAACAACTTAAAAAATGCGTCAAGGTTGTTAAACCTCAACGCATTTTCTCGTTTTATGGTATAAAAAAAGAAATGCGATAGAGTTTAATAACTCTTGTCGCATTTCATTTTACAATGAAGCCAAGCTGACAAACTAAAGCAGAAAAAGCGGCAGGATTTCCCCCTGCCACTAATCATCTGTTTATGCAAAAATAATTTCCTTTTCCACAATCTCCCTCGCACAAGCCCTTATGTTATTGAGGCATCCTGTCCATTCTAAGGCGTTTTCTGCCTTTAGCTGTTCCGTTATGCCCTGTGCCTGTTTCATACCCTCTATGAGCCTTTCAAAGCGTTCCTGTGCCTGTCTGTTGATGTCGGCAAGGTAGGCGTTTAGCCTGCCGCTTGTAAGAAGATTGGTGTATGTAACTTTACGGTACTGTTTTAGATAATCTAAATGCCGTTGCCCCCAGATGCCTATTGCCTGTTCTTCTTCGGCGGGTACAGTTAAGCACGGTATCAAATAATCCCCTTGCCTTTCGTATTTGCCGCCCAGTTCCTCAAATAATGATTTTGCCATTGTCTGTTACCTCCACATTCTTTTTTATTTTGAATGTCCGCAAAATCCGTCCTACATCGGTCCTACAGTATGTATCACATAATCACATGGCAGATTATAGGCTTTTGTTATCTTTGCTTCTCCAGTCTCACATCCGTGAAGTGTCCTGCACTCCGCCAAAAGCTCCGGTCCTGCTGCTCTATGAATTGCACCATCTACACCGCCTCCGCCAAGAAGAGAGTTGTTTGCTGCATTCACAATTGCCTGCACCTCTGTTACTTTTGTTATGTCACCTCTTATCGTTTTTATCAAATACATTGTTTAATATTCCTTCTCTATCTCACCATCTATTCCATACATTTTCTTGAATACATCAAGATCTGCTTGATTTTTAATCAGCATAATCTCTTCTATCTTACCTGTATGAATGTCCTTAAAGCCTGCAACCTGCTCGCCATTACATATGCTCGCTTTGATTACTGGTTTCTTATTTTCTTTATCATATGTCTTTGTAACTGTCTTTTTCCTAAATAGTCCCACTTTGAGCACCTTCTTTTGACTTTGCCATCAGTATAAGTTTTCAAAGGACTGTGCAAAGCGTACATCATCTTCTTCTGTACGCTTTCTCGGTCCTTTCATATGATTCTTATGAGAGCTACGTCTTGCCTTTTATTAAGATGTCGCTCCATAAGCATCTGATCTATATTCTCATTCGTGTACCACTTACCAGATTGGTGAATAGCATATGCACCTTTTCCAAGTGCCATCGCAGCGACACCATAATCCTGCGATACTACTACATCCCCTTTATGACAAATGCTGATTAGTTTATAATCTACTGCATCTGCTCCTGCACCTACTACAATCACTTCGCTGTAATCAGAATACAAAATATGATTCGTATCACACAACAAGGTGGTAGAAACATTGTATTTCTCTGCTATTGTCTCGACAATGCCCACTACCGGACACGCATCTGAATCTACAAATATCTGCATTTTCTCCTTGAATCCATTTCATATCAGTTATAGTTAATTGGTGTTCGTACTTCTATAAGATTTCCTGATGGATCATAAAATCTTACAAGCTTCTGTCCACCTTCAAGTTCCATTAATTCCGTAACATAACTTACAACATACTTGCCAGACTCCAGTTTTTCAATAATACCTTCTATATCATTATCTTCAAAATAAAGTTCTGTCATATTGTTATGTGGAGTTGTATGTATTTTTGTACTATCATACCATACATCTACATCCTGCAATACAAGCCCCTCTGACATTATCACATTACCTTCCTGCCTTGTAATCACACGCAGTCCAAACAGTTCTTCATAAAAATCAATTGATTCGTCAATATTATCAACAATAATCAATACATTTTTCAAACTCATATTATATGTTCCTGCCTCTCCATTTCTCGTTGAATCCATGTCATAATTACATCTACAAGGTAATCCTGCTGTACCTGACTTAGATCCTTTCCCGACTGCATTTTATGCCACTTTCGGATACACTCCCTGCAGCATGTTGCCGTTGCATGCTGGGCAATAAATACAGGATGACCACGCATTGGTGTCTGTTTACCATCATTTGCTATATATGCCGGAGCTTCTCTTTTTGTAATAAAATCCTTTGCATGTTGTCTGATTGTTTCCAACCCTTTTTCATTTATGTAATCAATATCTTTCTGCTTCAGATGGAAACTGCTTCGGAACTTGGAATTATCCAGTCGCTCAAATAACTGCCGATACCATTCATCCTTCGTCATATCATCACCACAAATCGTATAGTTTCATAGTTTCTACATTTCGATATTCATGTTTCTCATAATACCCTATCAGCTTGCCCTCATCTCTGAGTGCCACCATGTAAACATCTTTATTCTGTTTCTCATTATGAAAAGTATAGACGATATTATGGCTTTCATTTGCTGCAAACCATTCCACTACCTGCTGTATTTTATCTCTGGATTCCGGATTATGACAATCTAACAGACTTCTTCCAATAAGTTTATCGCCACCTCGCTTTGCATAGCTGATAACAGCTGCCGGATTCATGTAGATAATCTCATGCTTGAGATTGCATATAACAACGGATGCCCTGTCCTGATCAACAATGCTCTTATAAAAACTGACATAGGATTTAAACTTAATCACCTTTTCATTATCTAGCCTCTTTTGAAGTTGTGGTTTCTTTCTTCGATAATAATCGTATATCTCTCCATCAGGTATCCAGATTTGTGCCTCATTTATCTTATCAAGTACAGCTTCAACAATCTGTTCATCTGCCAGTAAATCAGGTGCTTTATCATGCTCTGTAACATATCTTTTGTATTCCTCAAACACCCAGCCTGTAATCTTATCCTTCTGTTTCATCTTGAGATTACTAAATGTCTTATTCATCTGTAAAAGCTGACCATCTATCTTTTTATGTGTTTTTGTCTTTTTACTTTTTGTCAAATTTCTCCCACCTTTATGTAATTAACAACTTTTGCTAGTATAGCACATGTTTCGCACTTATCTTTTCACATTATAACATCTATCATATTTATCCGCATTAAAAAAGGACGCAGAATCTCTCCCACGTCCTCACATCTATCTGGCTTTATCTTCTCTTACCTTCGATACTTCCTTATGTGCCGCTTCCTGCTTCACCTCATCCACGTCTCTAGCCTCAAATGCATCTGCATTATACTGATACTCCTGTGATTCAGCGACCATAGGTGAATATACAACCTCTGCTTCTACTCGCTCAGCTTCTGCCCTCTCCGGCTCTGTCTGTTCCTGTGCTTTCGCATTCTCCATATGCTTTTCCTTATCAAGCTGCACATTCATAGCCAGATTATCCAGCTTATCAATCGATGCATCCAGATGAAGCTCCATTGATACCAGCATCTTTTTCACTGCTTTCATAGGGGCAAGCACTGCCTTTGTAATTGGATGTTTCTGCTCTTTCTGTAAATAATCCACCTCCGATTTGTCAGCAAAAGTGCGGAATGCATTGGCTGCTGTCTGCCCTGCTTCACGAAATCCTTTTGCAAGAAGTGCTGTCTTTGCTATATCCTTATCCGTGGTCTTGATTGCACCTCTTACATTTTCCCGGATATCAAGAAGTCTTTTCTTAATTTCTAAGAACTCCGACACCCTGTATAATGCAGCTCTTCCCTTTGCCTTTGCTTCATCAACTATGCTCTTTGCTGTAGATTTGACCTGTGCTTTCACTTCCAATACCTGTGACTTTATCTGCTCACATCTGACATTAAGTCGCTCCTGTGCTTCTGACAATGCCTTTTTTGCATTATTAACAAGTGTGTCTTCCTGCATTTCTTTGATCTGGTTCTGCATATTGGTAAGTTCTTCCGTCATGGAATCAATCTTTTTCTCCAGTCCATCCACATAGCTGCATATCTCAAATACATCGTTTGCCTGCTCTTTCATGGCATTTTTCTTTAATAATTCGAAGTTCCCTTATAACCTCCTCATTGGTAAGTGTTTTTCCTGCTTCCATATCCATTCTGTTTCCTCCATTCTGTAAATGGGGCAGCCTTGGCCGCCCCTGTACCTTGATTACTAATTATCGAAAGGGTGTTGCCTCTTTGTCCTTATCTTTATCAGGATTGCCATGATGTTTCTCTGCACTCTCCCTCGCCTTTTCGTTGCTCTTATCCTTTGCTTTCTCATATTCCGAGATAATCTCATTATAGAGTTTTTCCCTGAAATCCTTTGTGACCGGATAGCAGACATCCTGATAGATTGGCTTGCCCTGCTCGTCCACCTGCTTTGTCTTATAAGAAGGCATTGATACAAAGATTTTCTCTTTTCCCTGCACGATATTGATATTATTTACAATGAAACTGTTTTCAAAGTAAATGCGGGCAAGTCCTTTGATGTTACTGCCTTCCCTCTCATAAGGTGTCACAGTTACGGAAAACTCAGGCATTTCCTGTGTTCTGTCCTGCTTCTGTGTCTCCTCTTTCTCCGGTTCTTTGATTCTTGCATAGGCATCAAGGATATTAGTATAGAGTTCCTCTCGAAACTCTGCTGTGATAGGATTGCACACATCCTTATAGATCACGCCATTGCTTTCATCACGCTCATTGGAGCGGTATCTAGGCATTGATACGAAAAACTCTCCCTTGTCCTTATTCTCAAGGATTGCTATATTGGTAATCTTGAATGAATCACCAAATACTACTGTTGCAAATCCTTTGATATTGCTGCCCTCTTTTGCTCTTACTTCGTTTACCTTAATTGAATACTTCATATGCTATTCCTCGCTTTCTTTTTGTTCTTTGTTTTTCTCCGGTATGATAAGCTCACACCAAAGCTGCTCTATCTGTTCACAAGACAATCTGCCATTAAGCCAGTTGCCAAGTGTAACAACCATTCCATCCTGCTCATAATAGAGCCACTCCTGTGTTTCAATGTTCCCCTCATACACGATGGTCACATCAAAATCAGGCATGAATAATCCTTCCTCTGCATCCCATACACAGGCTATTCCCTGTCTGAGTGTCAGATTCAGGCTTTCGACATACACAGACCAGCCGCTTACGACTATCTGAAAGTCATCATCAATCTCTGCAATATCATCCTCGATGTCGATTAGCTCTTCCATTTCTGATACTGCCTCTTCTATCTCACCTAACCGGTATCTCTTATTCATCCATCACCGCCTCCTTATAAATGCACCTGACCACAAAACGCATGGTTCCTTTCTGGGAACAGGTAAAAAGAGTTAGTTCTTTTTCATCTCCCTGTGTCTTGATGCTGTTATCATACGGATTTACTATCTCTGTCTCTGTTACCTCATAGATATGCTTCAGCCCATTTTTGTCGGTTATCATTATTTCATCACCTATGGATATCTGACTTAGTGGTGTAAAAAATGTGCCATATCTGCTGCCATTATGACCGCACAATACACAGTTGCCACTTTCTCCGATTCCTGCTGTTTCTTCTATATGACCGATCCCGGCATTAAGCACTTTACTTGCGGTACCTTCCATTACCGGATACCTGATATTTAAGCCCGGTATCTCAATGATGCCGATAACACCGCCTTCTTTAAGAATGGCTTCATCCTCTTCACTAATGGAGGTTTGCTCTTCCTCCACATCTGTTTCTTCATCGTAATCATCCTCCAATGTCTGCTCAAATTCA
>SCPP01001601.1_pt1 | contig 67480 bp, 57 predicted proteins | sample 6106811 | NCBI WGS metagenome assembly SCPP01 (sample SAMN10720449, study PRJNA508395) | human gut metagenome | isolation source: Participant 2 stool, 15 month | host: Homo sapiens | collected 2018
ACGGCTCATGCGGCTCATGCAGGAAGACAGCTGTTCATCGGCATAAGCGTTACGACCCAGACGAAGCAGGGCCTTGTGGAAATCCATATTGCATTCCCAATGTTTGCGGGGCGGCAAATCGTCACGCAGGCATAGTTCATTGAGAGGTTCTAACGCGGCAATTTGAGGTTCCGTAAGGCTTTTGATGACACGGGACACAATTCCGTGCTCCAAGTAGAGGCGGAATTCCAGCATTTCGTTGATATCGTCCATCGTAAGGCGCGTGACTTCGTAACCATAGCGAGGCATGTTGCGAAGGACGCGCTCGTTACACAGGGTCATCAGGGCTTCCCGGACGGGCGATTTGCTGCATTCGTATTTTTCGATGAGACTTTTCTCATTGAGGATGTCCCCTGGTTGGTATTCCCCTGAAAAAATTCCCTCTAAAATGGCATTTCTGACTTTTTCCTTAAGTGACGGTTCTTTCATGGCTGAACCTTCCTTCCCTGACATAATACCTATATCTTAATCTAATTTGGATAATTTGACAATGATTTATTTCATATTATAACACTATAAATTAAACCTCCAATTTGGTTTTGATCATGATTTTTCAAAAAGGGCTTCCCAATTAATCATAACAGTGATATGATTACTAATATAATAATCCGACTACTCTGATGATTTTTGGGAGGGAAATCAATCATGACCTTGACACAGGAAGAAATGAACAATTATACGGTCATTCTGCACGAAGAACTGATCCCCGCAATGGGCTGCACGGAACCTATTGCGATTGCCTATGCCGCGGCGAAGGCGAAAAGCCTCTTTAAAGGCGATCTGGAGCGTTTTACTGTGAACTGCTCAGGGAATATCATTAAGAACGTAAAAGGCGTCACTGTGCCCAATTCTGGCGGTCAGAAAGGGATTCCTGCAGCGGCGGCCCTTGGTATCGTAGGCGGTGACAGTGATAAGGCCCTCGAAGTCATTGCCGGTGTGACGGATGAGGACCGAGAAGCCTGCCGTAATCTGGTCGAAAGGGATATCTGTGAAGTGACGCTGGCTGAAGGCGTAGCCAATCTTTATATTGATGTGACTTTGTATGGCCGGGACCATATGGCGGAAGTGATCATTGACGGAACCCATACAAACATCGTGAAGATGGTCCAGGACGGAACCGTTCTCCTGGACCGGACGGGGACGGCCCAAGGTGCCGGAAGCAAGGGAAAAGGGGACCGGACCAGGATGACCTTCCAGGGGCTCATTGAGTATGCCAGAACCGTCGATCTTGAAGCGGTGAAGGCGCTTCTTGAAACTCAGATGACTTACAACACGGCAATCAGCGACGAAGGCTTGACAGGCGCCTGGGGCGCAGAGGTGGGCAGGACCCTCCTTGAAACTTATGGCAGTGATGTTAAGTTCCGGGCCGTTGCTCGGGCGGCTGCCGGCAGTGATGCCCGCATGAGCGGCTGCCCGAAACCCGTCGTGATTAATTCCGGTTCGGGGAACCAAGGCATTACGGTTTCCCTGCCCGTCATCACCTATGCCGAGGCATGGAAGAAGAGCCATGATGAGACGCTCCGTGCCCTTATTGTGAGTAACTTGGTCTCCATCTATATCAAGCACTATATTGGTCCTCTTTCCGCTTTCTGCGGCGCTGTGAGTGCTTCTACCGGGGCCGGTGCGGCCATCACCTTTATGGCAACGAATGGAGACGCCCGGAAAATGGCTATGACTGTCACCAATACCCTCGCCAATGTGGGCGGCATCCTTTGTGACGGGGCCAAACCCAGCTGCGCCGCCAAGATTGCTTCCTCCCTTCAGGCCGCGCTTATGGCCCATGCCATGAGCATGAAGGACCGGGTCTTTAAAGGTGGGGAAGGCATTGTTGAAAAGGACATCGAGGATACCATTCGCAACATTGGATACATCGGCAAAATTGGCATGAAGGGGACCGATACGGATATCCTCAATGTCATGATCGGTCAGATCGATCCTAAGGATTACGTTTGCTAAGAGGGTCTGAGGAGGCTTCTTTAGAGGAGCCTCCTTCTTTTTTTATGAAAAATACCTTGCAATTTACTAGGAAATAGGCTATACCAAGGGGTAAGAACGGGGTATTTTTTCCCTAAAGGAGGGCTTTCTATGGAAATCAAGGAACGAGTAAGGGCCATGGAAGACGAGCTTGTGGAGCTGCGCCGCTATTTTCATGCTCACCCTGAACCATCTTGGAAAGAATTTAATACACAAAAAAAGATCATGACTTATTTGGATGAATTAGGTATTCCCTATGTCCCATCGACCACGTCCGGTCTTGTGGCTACTCTTAAAGGGCCTCATTCGTCAGACCATATCATTGGCATCCGTGCCGATATCGATGCCCTTCCCATCAAGGAAGAAACCGGAGCCCCTTATGCCTCGGAAAAAGAAGGGACTATGCATGCCTGCGGCCATGATACGCATATTACGATCCTCCTTGGCACGGCTAAGGTCCTTGCGGCCATGAAAGACGAACTGACCGTGACGGTGCGCTTTTTGTTTCAGCCAGCGGAAGAAGAAATTGCCAACAGCGGTGCCACATATATGAAGGATGAGCCGCTTGTAAAGGAATGCGAACGGCTCATTGCCCTCCACATTTGGAGCAAGATCCCTGTTGGTACAGCGTCCCTGCGCTATGGACCTGTCATGAGCGCGGCGGATACGTTTGATGTTTATATCGAAGGAAAGGGTGGTCACGGCGCCCTGCCGCATCAGACCATAGATCCCATTGTGGCTGGAGCTGAATTTGTGAACGCACTCCAGACCGTGGTCAGCCGTGAAGTCAATCCTCTGGAACCGGCCGTCCTATCCGTGACCACTTTTCAGGCTGGGACAACGAGCAATGTCATTCCCGCATCGGCTCATCTATCGGGGACAGCCCGTACCTTCAGCCCCACACTGCGCGAGGCCTATCCTGGCATCCTTAGACGGGTGGCCCGCGGTGTAGGGAAACCTCAAGGGCCAAGATCCGCACGGAATACCATTTTGGACCGCCGCCCACGATCAACGATGCAGCCTGTGTGGATACAGGACGCAGAGCCTGTGAGACGGTTTTTGGCAAGGATCATGTCGTTGATTGGGAATTGCAGATGGGCGGCGAGGACTTTGCCAAATATGATAATCCTAAAGCCCTGCTCCTTTTAGGCGGTGGCTTTGCTGACGCGTCGCGGCGCTATCCGCAGCACAGTCCCCACTATGATATCGATGAAAGGGCTCTTTTATTGGGCGTTGAATATTTTGCTGAATATGTACGGGAGTGGGAAAAGGAACTTTCCAAGTAACGTTACAAAAATTACGGTGAATCGGAGAAAGGAACTGGAATTGTTGCCTTTTCTCCGATTTTTTTTGGTTCTTTGTCAAATGTTGGGGTGCCCCACAACTAAATCGCCTTTTAGGAACTCGGCAAGGCATTTGCCGAGTTCCTTTTTTGCCAATTCACATAGAGAATCCGGTTCCTAAATCTGTTGAAATCACGCATTCCAAATGCAACTCTCTTAACCGTCTTAATCAGGTTGTTACAGCCTTCTGTGAATCCATTGGAGTATGGCTGGATAATTGCTTGAATAATTGCAGCCTCCCAATCTTTAAAAGATCTTAAAATCCCTTTAAAAGCATCTAAGTTGTAGCCCATTACCATAGCTAACCATTTGTTTAGCTCCCGCTTCGCAGCCAATTCAGTCTTCTGCCTCAATACTTTGTAAAATGCTTCTTTGAGTATATATGCACGCCTCAGTTCATCAGATTGAGAGAGGATGCAGCGCAGCTTTACCAGCTCTTCTCCACTTAGTGTTGTTCCCCTCTTTTGGAGAATCCTCTTATTATGTTTCAAATAAGGTGAGGTCTTTGGAAACGTATTTTGAATGTCTTTCCTTACTCTTTCCATAGCCCAGAGAACAAGTCGCTGTACATGGAATCTATCGGCTATCAGTGTGGCATTCGGGAACATTGTTTTATAGACAGAACGAAAAAGGGCAGACATGTCCATTACAACATAGCGAACCCTTCTTCGCTCCGCTTTAGGATAGCGAAGAAAATAACGTATAATCCAGTCTGCATCACGTCTTGGCAGAATGTCGATGAGCTCATTGTGTTCTACGTCTGTAATGCTGACCTGATACTTTTGTCCATGAGCATTGCCCCGGAATTCATCCATGGCCAGGACTTGGGGAAGGTGTTGGGGATGAGGGAAATGAAGGCGGTCAAAGTAACGTATGACCGTTGTAGTAGATGTGTGGAAGTCAGCCGCTATATCTGTGAAGCTGCGCTTTTGAAAACACGACACCATAATCTGCATCTGCAGATCTTTTGATTTGCGTTGATAACGCTGCAGGAACGGACGGTTTCAAAGAATGTACGACCGCAGCAAGGGCAAACGTATCTTCTTTTATGTAATCGGACAAAAGCCTGTTGGTGCAAAATGGATCCGATAGCAATCCTTTGCCAACGGTAATCCTTGATTCTATCGGTCTTCGCATGACAATTAGGGCATTGGACAACAGCTCGATTCAGTTCCATAATAAATTCAATTTGTTGCTCACTGTGGATGCATTTTTTTATTACGTTACCTTTGACATTCAAGGAATTTGCTATATAATCAAATGTGGACATAGGCCATCTTCCTTTCATTTAGGTTTGGCGATTTAATTGTAAGAGTGGATGCCGTCTATGTCCACTTTTTTATGCAAAAATGGGGTGAGGAAAGAATATTTCCTCACCCCAACATTTATTATAGAACCTTTTTTTTCATTTCATACTAAAAATAAAAACGTTGAAAGCTTTTCATAGGGGATGAAAAAATGTTCATGGGAAAAGTCTTGTCCGAATCATGAGCTTTTCAGTATAATATAAAAAAATTTCGAGAAAAACTCATATTTTATTATTTTTCTCAATCGAGGGGGTACAGTATGGACTTCAATTTTGTCGCATTTTTCTTTAATCCCTTGGTCCTCTTATTTTTAACCATGACCTTGGGCAACCTTTTTGGCGAACTGAAGATTGGAAAATTCAAGTTCGGCATTACAGGAACCTTGTTTGTTGGTCTGGTCATTGGCTATTTCCTGACCCAATATGCAGCGGGCGTTCCTAAAGAAAGCCGCTATTTTGCCTCTGCTATGGCTGTCATGCAGGGAAAGGTCATCCCCGGTCCGCTTATGAATCTTGCCCTTCTTGTCTTTATTGTGGGGACGGGTCTTCTTGCTGCCAGTGATATGAAATATGCCTTGACGAAATTTGGCAAGCAGTTTGTTATCCTCGCTATCTTCATTCCCTTTGTCGGAGCTGTTGCTTCCTATGGTTCGAGCCAGCTCCTGCAGGATATGAGCCCTTTCCAGATGACCGGGACCTATACGGGCGCCCTGACAAGTTCCACGGGTCTTGCTGCGGCTACGGAGTCGTCTGACAGCGAGGCTAGACGATTGGGCATGGAATTTGGCAGCCAGCCGGAATCAGCCAGAAAAAAGATCATTGCCATCATCAACAGCGCCCGCGTCCGTGATGCCAAGCTTCGTCATGAATCCGCACCGGCTCCGCTGACGCTGGAAGGGACCCAGTCCCTTTCCCAAGAAGATGTTGAAGTCTTTGTCACGGAGGCAAAGGCCGGCGTTGGCGTGGGACACTCCATCGGTTATCCTTTTGGGGTTCTCTTCTTGATCCTTGCCATTAACCTGATTCCGAAGATCTTTGGCCTTGATGTCGAAGACGAAAAGAAACGGTATTTTGCGCAAAAGGCGCTTGATATCAAGAATGACGCAAGCCTTGTGACGGAAAAACATCAGGAAGTCGCCATGGATTTCATTGGTTTTTCCCTTGCCGCCTTCCTAGGGTATGTGGTCGGGTCCATCCGCATCTACATGGGACCTTTGGGCTGGTTCTCCCTCGGCGCGACGGGCGGCGCTATCCTTGTGGCCTTGGCCTTGGGCGCACTGGGTCAGCTTGGTCCTATCCATTTCCGTATGAACAGCACTGTCCTTGGTAAGATGCGCACGTATTTCCTGTCTGTCTTTCTTGCCGGAACGGGCCTCAACTATGGGTTCCGTGTCGTTGATGCTGTAACGGGTGATGGCTATATGGTGGCTATCATTTCCGCCCTGGTTGCCCTCATTTCCATTCTTGCCGGCTTCCTATTGGGTCATTATGTTTTCCGTATCAATTGGACCCTGCTTTCCGGTGCCATTACGGGCGGCATGACGAGTGCCCCGGGCCTTGGCGCTGCTGTTGATGCCTTGGAGTGTGATGAACCAGCTGTTTCTTATGGGGCTACGCAGCCTCTTGCTACCTTCATCATGGTCATCTTCTCCATTATCATCCACAAACTTCCGCTGTAAGAAAATTGCAATCGCAATACCCCTTACCGAATGCACAACGCGCATTTGGTAAGGGGCATTTCTTATTTTTTACTCGGCGCACAGATCGCGCCGATCTTTCATAGCAGCAGCCCTCTCTTGTTAAATTCCTTATGAATCAGCTTCCTGCACGTAAAAAGCCTTGGATTTGCGTCTAAGTTCAGGGCTTACGTTATGGTTTTCCTCCGTGTTTTGTCCCTCGGGCGGAAAATGCCGTTTCGCCTGACCAAGGCGGGAACCCGAAAGGCGTACGTTGCCTCATCAAAATGAAGCAAGCCTGCCCTTTCGGTGGGGGATAAGACGGATAGTTTTTGCCTGGCGTTTCCATATGAGCGGTCAGCGAGGAATATCTTTCGATGGTCCAAAACCGCTAATCGCAAGACCCCGTCAAAGTGATTCGGCTCACGGACCGTGTTATCGAAAATCTATTCGGCGCCCTGTCCGGAGGACACGGTCAGGCACCGCGCCTTACCGTCCCTTGCTTGACTGCAGAGCCTTGTCTTAGGCAGTCGTTTTGTAAGGCTTTAGCAGCCCAGTACCACAGCCTGCATTCTGCCTGCCCTTGGACAGCCATCCAACAAAAAAGCCCCTGCCATTGCGGCAGAGGCTTTTTGATCCTACCTTATTCTTTTTTGAAGGCTTCTTCGTCAAAGGTTCCCATGATCTTATCCACGACAATGGCGTTTGTCATGGATCCGGATACGTTCAGCATGGTACGGCCCATATCGATGATCGGATCAATGGCAAGGACGGGGGAGATGGAGGAGAAGTAGGCGCCAAGACCAGTCCCACTGAGGGAGACGGAAGCGGCCATGGTCGCTGTACCGGGAACACCCGCAATGCCGATGGACCCTAAGGCAATAACCACTATGCTCATGATAAATAAGGTCAGGTCAAAAGGAATACCGGATACATTGGCAATGTAGACCACAACCAGGCCGGGGAAGACCCCTGCACAGCCCTGCATTCCTGCCGTTGTCCCAAAACTTGCTACCGTATTGGCCGTCGTTGTTGAAACGCCAAGACGATGGGTGAGGGTTTCGACCGTAAGGGGCAGGACGCCCATGGAAGAACGGGAAGTAAAGGCAAGGACAAGGGGACTTTTGGCTTTCTTGAAATAGGTGAGAGGGTTTACCCCAAAAACGGTGAGCAGGAGCGCTTCTGCAGCAAACATAATGGCAAGGCCCAGATACAGCAGGAGGATGAAAAGGCCCATATCCATGACTGCTTTAAGGCCTCTTGTGGCAAGGGTATTTGCCAGCAGGGCAACCACGCCATAAGGCATGGGGCCAATGATAAAATCACAGGCCCATCCCATGATGAGGTGGAGCTCGTCAAAGAGCTTTGTAAAGGCCTCCAGGCTGTTTGTGCCGGTTTTCTTGATGAGCTGGGCAATGCCGCCAATGACAACGCCAAAGATGACGACGGCAATGACATTCGTATCGGCCATGGCCTTGACCGGATTCATCGGAATCAGGGCCCGGAACGTATCGACGACAGGCTTTACGTCACGCATCTTGCTGGCGCCTTCTACAGCGCTTGAGCCGGCACCGAGACCAAAGAGGCTGCCCAGGGACAGTCCAACGATGGCCGCAAGGGCTACCATACCGAGGTTTGTGGCAAGCATGGCGCCAACGAGTTTCTTGAGGTTTGTTCCTTCATTCATATGAAGGATGACGTGGATGATGGAAGTAAGGACCAAGGGGACAACAAGCATACGGATGAGGTCGATGAACCCGCCGCCGACAAGGGAATACCATTTGGTGGCCTCCTTAATAAAGACCACTTTTGTTGGAGCGTCCGGAAATCCGGCGAGGACCTGAATAAAAATCCCTAGGAGGGCACCTGATACGGTGCCAATGGTCACGAGTTTTCCAAAAGAGGTGCCTTTTTTCTCCAAATGATGGATCATGGCGAGAATCAAAAGAAAAACGAGGAGAAGAAAAACGGTGGTGGGGTGACTGATCATGAGAAATTCCTTGAAAAAGTGAAGTTCCATAATGTACGTCCTTTCTGCATAAAATATACTGCGTAAGTATGAATTAATTTGAGAGTATACCCACAGACAGTGAGTTTGTCAATAATAACTCATCAAAAGATCATCTTACAAAGACTGCAGCAGGGGCAGTCCATAAAAAATAGGATAAGAACGGGAAAAACAGACTTTTTAAAAGAAATGGATTTTTTTAAAAAAGGGGTTGCAAAGGGAAAAGACTCATGTTATACTATGCACAGTTAGTAAAGACTAACCAACAGTTCAACACAGTTCTTTTAACCCTCTTTTCTTTCATGTGTATTGGTTAGTTTGAACTAATTACAACTTATTTTCCGCTGACTTCCGCTTCGTTTTCACTCCCCTGGAACGAAGCGGGACGGGCGGATCGGGAGGTACGTATGGAGCGCCTTTTGGAGATGGAACTTGTTCGGCAGTGTGCGCCGACATTGGCTGGACTCAAAGCGGCAAGTCTCTTCCGCTTTGTCTTTCCGCCTTTGGTCAGCCCCTTTGCTTTGATCAGCCGGATTGCCATACGGCTGGCGAAAAGGAACCTTTTTCTCGAAATGCTGAGCTTTGACATGGTAAAGCGAAGCGGCCTTCTGTTCGTATATCGTCCCTGTCACCTTGACCGCATCATGAAGGAGGATGGGGTGCCGGAATTTTTCAGCTCTTTGGGCTATACCGGTTCCCACTGGCAGGATCACCTAACCGAGATTTCCTTACGACTCGCAAAGCGGGCTTCCTTCCCCCATGAAATTGGAGTTCTCCTTGATTATCCCCTGGATGATGTGAAGGCGTACATGGCTTCTCCCAAGGAAAAAGGCCTCTGCTCGGGCTGTTGGAAAGCTTACACCAACCCCGCCCGGGCACGGCACTTTTTTGAAAAATGCCAGAAATGTACCCGTGTTTATTGTGAATGTTATGCCCAAGGCAGCCCGCTGGAACGGCTTCTTGTAGCGTAAGTTTCCCATGGGACCATTTTTGATACCTCAGAATTTGCGAAAGGACGATTGACATGAAAAAAACAGCTGTAATTTATTGGAGCGGAACGGGCAATACGGAAGCAATGGCCAACGCTGTTGCCGAAGGCATGAAAGAAGCGGGTGCTGATGTTTCTGTCATGACAGCCACGGAAGCTGCAAGCCTTGATCCCAGTACCTATGATGGCCTTGCCTTTGGCTGTCCCGCCATGGGAAGCGAAGTTCTTGAAGAAAGTGAATTCCAGCCGATGTGGGATGATGTCAAAGGAAAACTGTCCGGTAAATCCATCGTTCTTTTTGGCTCTTACGGGTGGGGCACCGGTGAATGGATGGACTACTGGAAAGATGATGCTGTCGCAAGCGGAGCTACGCTTGCCGCCGATCCCTTGATCCTCAACGGATCCCCTGATGATGCTGGCCTAACACAGTGTAAGGAGCTTGGGAAAGTTCTGGCATGAGCCTTTCCCCTAAGCTTGTCATAGATTGATCTCCCCTGTACAGCCTTTTTAAGGCACCTTAAGATCTGGAACGTACCTCTCTTCGTTCCAGGTCTTTTTTGTATGCCAAAGACTTTCCATCCTTCTGGTAGATTAAAAATCATATCAATAATAATATTACACAAAATGATAAAGATGTGATATAATCCATCTGTTATTGTATCAACATAGAACTCAAAGTTTTTTCAGTAAAAGATTGCTGACTTGTTGACAAATACATAGTTTAATAGTATGATATGCACATATTGTGAAAGGCAAGGAACGGAACAAGTACCATAGGAAATGGCCGCTAGAGAGACCTGCACACCGGTGCAAGCAGGTTCGGATCCAGTTCTTGTGGGAATGCCTCCGCGAGCTGGATGGCTGAAATAAACAGTAAGCTGTCACGGGGCCCGCCCCGTTACCAAGGACGTAAGACTGGGACCTTTCCCAGTGAATGAGAGTGGAACCACGAACCGTCGTCTCTTAGGAGGCGGGGGTTTTCTTTTTTGGGGAAAAGAGGGAATTTGCCGTGTTCATCCAAAAGAAAAAAGCAGCGGAACGCTGGGGCGGTTTTGTCTGTCCCCCCACGCCAATCATCATCAGGAAGGAGAGAGGAACCCATGATTGAATTCAAGCATCTTAGCAAACGCTTTTCTTCAGCATCAGGCATGATAGATGCCCTTCAGGATGTGAACCTTTCCATTGCAGATGGGGATATCTTTGGTGTCATTGGATTCAGCGGCGCCGGAAAATCGACGCTCCTGCGCATGGTGAACCGCTTGGAGGATCCCACAGAGGGGGAAGTTCTCATCAATGGCGTCAATATCTTGGCGCAAAGCCATGATGAACTGCGGCGCATGAGAAAGAAAATCGGCATGGTTTTCCAGCAGTTCAATCTGTTGGAAAGCCGAACCGTCTATGAAAATGTCGCCCTGCCCCTGATTCTCAACAAAACTGATGCGGTGCAGATGGAGCGGACCGTAACGACACTGCTCCAGTTTGTGGGTCTTTCTGACAAGAAGGATGCCTATCCCAGTCAGCTTTCAGGCGGGCAGAAACAGCGTGTGGGTATTGCGAGGGCGCTTTCGACGAACCCATCCATTCTCTTGTGCGATGAAGCGACAAGTGCCTTGGATCCCGTGGCAACGGAGCAGATCCTGCAGCTCCTAAAACGCATCAATAAGGAGCTGGGCATTACGATCCTTATCGTCACCCACGAGATCGACGTCATCCAAAAGATCTGCAATCGGGTGGCTGTTATGGAATTAGGGCGCGTCGTGGAGCAGGGATCTGTTCTGGATGTTTTTAGCGATCCCCAGAAAGAAATCACGAAACGTTTTGTAAAGACGGTCATCCCCAATGAAGTGCCGCAGTCCGTTCTTGAAAAACTAAAGGCTGAATCAAGGCCCTACCAGCTTCTCCGGGTTCGCTTCCTAGGGGACGAAGCAGCGGAAAACCTATTTTATCATCTCAATCATGATCTGGGCGTTGAAACCAATATCCTTTTTGCCAATGTCTGTGAACTGCAGGGGGAGGCATTGGGACTGTTTATCATTGAAGTCATCAACGAACATGATGGCGTCCCAAAAGCCAAGGCATATTTTGATGAGCATGGTCTTAGTTGGAAGGAGGTTGATGCGTAATGCCGGAACTTGGCGTTTCCAATGCGCAGCTGATCCTGGCAGCCAAACAGACTGCCTACATGGTTTTTGTATCGCTTGCTGCCGGCACAGTCCTTGCCATGATCATGGCTTTTGCCCTGGTACTTACAAGAAGCGACAGCATCCTGCCGAACCGTTTCATCTATGGGATCCTCAATACGATCATCAACACGGTTCGTTCCGTTCCGTTCATCATCCTCATGGTCTTTATCATGCCCCTGACCAAGATGGTTGTTGGAACAAGGATTGGGACAACAGCTGCTTTGGTGCCTCTTGTCATCTTCATTGCACCTTATCTCACGCGTCTTTTTGAAAACTCCCTGCTTGATGTCGATCGAGGCATCATTGAAGCCGTTCAGGCGATGGGAGCATCCTATTTTGAAATCATTTGGTATTTTCTCCTGCCGGAAGCAAAAGGATCCCTCATCCTTTCCATTACGACAGGGACAATCGGCCTTTTAGGGGCCACGGCCATGGCCGGTGCAATTGGAGCCGGCGGCGTCGGGGATCTGGCCTTGACGTATGGCTATGAACGGATGAATACACCGCTCATGTTTCTAACGGTAGTCATCCTCATTATCTTTGTGCAGATCATCCAAACCGTGGGCAACCATTTTGCCTTTAAATCAAGAAATCATGAATAGGGAGGAATCATCATGAATCTTACGAAGTGGAAAAAAACGCTGGGTGCAGCCCTTGCCGTCCTTGTCTTTGCCGGTCTGGCCGCAGGCTGCGGCAGCGATAAGAAACAAGCCGCGGATAAGAAGGAACTGACCTTCAGTAAATCCCAGGGACCGTACAGCGACCTTTTTGAAAAAGGGGTCAAGCCCATCTTGGAGAAAAAAGGCTATAAGATTACGGGCAAGGATATGAGTGACCTGCTCCAGGCGGATATCGCCCTCAATGAAGGGGAAGTGGACTTTAATGTCGAGCAGCATACGGCTTATATGGAAAACTTCAATAAGAAGCAGGGGGGTCATCTTGTTGCCCTGACCCCAATCCCGACGGTGCCGGCTGGAATCTACGCAGGCAGTAAGACAAGCCTTGACCAGGTTGCGGATGGAGATACCATTGCGGTCCCTAATGACGCTTCCAATACGGCCCGTGCCTATGCCCTGCTCCAGAAGGCCGGCTGGATCAAATTGGATCCGAAAAAGGATCTTGCGACGGTCACCCAGCAGGATATTGTGGAAAATCCCCATCACCTGAAATTTACGGAAATGAAATCCCTCAATATTCCTTCCGTCCGTACTGATTTTGCCTATATTGTCATCACCGGGTCCATCGTCTATAATGCCAAAATCGATCCCAGTACGGCCCTTTTGAAGGAAACCATCCTGCCGCACCTCCTGCTCCAGCTCGTTGTGAGCGACAAGAACAAAGATGCCCAGTGGGCTAAGGACATTGCTGCAGCCTACAAGTCCCCAGAATTTGCTGAATATATGAAGAAGAACAATACGGGACTGTGGTTTGACCCGAACAATGAAAAGAAATAAAGAAAAGATGAAGGAGGCTGTTGCGCAGGCAATGGCCTCTTTTTTAGGGAAAGGAGCCTTCCTATGAATGCGAACCTAAGCCGGGCCCAACAGGCCTTTAAGGAACTCGTCACCCTGCGACGTGACTTTCATGCCCATCCGGAACTATCTTGGAAAGAAAGGCGGACACAGCAAAAAATCCTCGAATATCTGGATAAATGGGGGATTCCTGCCGTCGTTTCAACAGGAACCGGGGTGATTGCCACGCTAGAAGGCGCAAGGAACAAGGATGTCGTCCTTGGCATCAGGGCTGATATTGACGCCCTCCCCCTAACGGAAGCCGCCCATCCGCCTTACGTGTCGCAAAATCAAGGATGCATGCACGCCTGCGGTCATGATACGCATATTGCCATGCTCCTTGTGACGGCCCGTCTCCTTGCGGAAAAAAAGGATGACCTTCCCCTGACCGTGCGGTTCCTCTTTCAGCCAGCCGAGGAATATATCGCCGACAGCGGCGCCCTTCATATGAAAGAGGATCCTCTTGTAAAAGCGATTACCCGCATGATTGCCATCCATATCCAAGGCATGCTGCCCTATGGGATGGCTAATCTTCAGGAAGGACCCATCATGGCGGCGTCCGATACCTTCGATATTTTCATCAAAGGCAGGGGTGGTCATGGGGCCCATCCGGAAGAAGCCATAGACCCTATAGCGGCTGGTGTTGCCTACTATAATGCTGTCCAGACCTTGGTGAGCAGGGAAACCAAGGCCCTTGATGCTGCCGTCATTGGCATTACGTCTTTCCAAAGCGGTGAGACGAGTAATGTCATCCCCGAAACGGCCCGTCTTATGGGAACCTGCCGTACCTTCAGCCCTACTCTTAGGGAACGTTTCCCTAAGCAGCTGGAACGGCTCGCCCGTGGAATCGGGGAGGCGACACGTACGACCATTGAAGCTTGTTATCATTATGGAACGCCGGTCATGGTGAACGATCCGTCTGTCACGCAGACAGGTCTTGCGGCAGCGGCTGCAATCTTTGGGCGGGACAAGGTCATTACGGAAGAACCTCGGATGGGCGGTGAGGATTTTGCCAAATATGACGCGCCTAAGGCGATGCTTTGCCTAGGTGGTGGGTTTGAGGATGAAAAGAGGCGCAAAGCTCAGCACAACCCTCAGTTTGATATTGATGAACGGGCCCTGCCCCTAGGTGTGGCCTATTTTCTGGAGTATGTGGATGAGTATGGCAGAAAGCTTGATGGGACTGCCATCTAGTAGGAGGCGGCCGACTTTCATGATATAATAAAAAGAAAAACCAGAGGTGGAATCATGGAAGACCTGAAACTGAAAAACAAGATCGATGCCTATATTGATGCCCATCAAGCGGATTATGTCAGTCTTCTTTTTGCGATCGCGTCCCTGCCGTCACCGACGGGAAACGAAGCAAAAAAAGCAGCCTTTATCCTCAAGACGTTGAAGGACATGGGGGCAGAGACTGCCCATCTCGATGCGGTTGGGAATGTGGTCTATCCCTACCAGCTGGAAAAAGCCAAGGAAAAACCCCTTCTCTACACAGCTCATATGGATACGGTCTTTGAAGGCGTAGATGAGATTGTGCCTGAAATCGACGGTCATATCATGAAGGCCCCCTCCATCGGCGATAATAGTTCCAATGTGGCGGCCCTCCTTTTTCTCATCAGGATGTTCCATGAGCTTAAGCTGCAGGTTCCTGCCATCTTTTGTTTCAACGTTGGGGAGGAAGGCTTGGGCAATCTTCGAGGTGCCCATCATCTGATGGAAACCTGGCAGGAGAAGATCCGCGCTTTCATTGCCGTTGATGGAGATAGTGAACGCTTTGTCAATGAAGCCGTCGGCTCCCATCGCTATGCCGTCCATGTCGTGACGCCCGGCGGTCATAGCTTTGCCAATTTTGGTGAGAAGAACGCAATTGCAGCAGCAAGTGCCATTATTGAGGAATTCTATGGCCTGCGCGTTCCCCATACGCCGAAGACAACGTATAACGTGGGTACCATCCAAGGGGGACGCACGGTCAATGCCATTGCGGCGGATGTGGAATTTACCGTCGATATGCGCTCTGTTTCCATGACGCAACTCCAAAAGTTGGACGCAGCCTTTATGGACATCCTGAAGCGTCATGAGGCAACGGACGTCACTCTTGAAACCCTGCTCCTGGGCAAGCGCCCCTGTGGTGACGGGCCCCTTCGGGATGAAATCTACGAACGGATCATGCGCATTCGCCGCCGGGAAGGAAAATGACGAAATGGGCGGCAAGTTCGACCGATGCCAACATTGCCCTTTCCCGAGGACTGCCGGCCATGGCCTTTGGTGTGGGCCACGAAAAAGGCGTCCATACCTTGGATGAGGAACTGGATCTATCGAGCCTTGCGCCGGGCCTCAAACAGCTCGCGTCCTTTATCCTTGATATCTAAATTGTAACGAATGATACAGGGTGTAACAAGGTGCGCTCCGATTCTCGTTGTTTTTGCTTTTTTTGTTGACAAGAAGGAAAACAGGGCGTATGATGACACCATCAATTAAATAACCCTATCAGAAACCAGTGATGTGGAGATAACGTCAGAAGATGTGCGCAAAGAGAGTCCGGGACGGTGGAATCCGGATCGTGGCAGTCTGGCAAATGGACCACTGAGGGTGCGTAGAAATCTTCGGAGAGTATGGCGCAACGTGCCAGCCGCGTTAAGGCTGAGGAATGTGTTGGCATTCTGCAATGAGGTGCACGGCTTTTGCTGTGCAGCAAGGTGGTACCGCAGGTCTTTCGCCTGTCCTTGTAAGAGGACAGGCGTTTTTGTTTTATCAGGACCTTTTGGGCGGGTATCTGGCGTTTGTCAACCAGATGCCCGCTGTTTTTTATGTGAAGGAGGAAATCATCGTGAAAGAGACAAGTTTGACTGAGGCAAGATGCCTTGCTGAAAGTGGGGGCGCCGTCCCCATCGTCCGGCAGCTTTTGGCGGACATGGTGACGCCCCTGGGGCTCATGAGTCTTATCCGAAAGGACCATGACCGCTATTTTCTCCTTGAAAGCCTGGAGGGCATCGATGCTCGGGGCCGCTACTCCTTTATCGGCTATGACCCGCTGCTGCGCCTGTCGGCCAAGGATTTTGCCGTTACTGTGGAAACCCGTAAGGGCACTCAAAAAAGCGGCAAGGCGCCCCTTGACCTCATCCGGAACTATCTGAAGGAATATCAGAATCCGAAGGTCCCTGGCCTGCCGCCTTTTACAGGAGGCTTTGTGGGGTACTTTTCCTACGATTTCATTCAGTACTGTGAACCGAGCCTGCGCTTTGATCCGAAAAAAGCCACGGATTTTCCCGATTTTGACCTCCTGCTCTTTGATAAGGTCATCGTCTTTGATGCTTTTAAACAGACTCTCTTTCTCATTGTAAACGCCAAGGCTGACGCAATCGACGAGACGTACAAGAAGGCCATAAGGGACCTTGATGCCATGGAAGCCCTCGTGAAAACCCCTGTCCTAGCGCCTCAGGAAGGAACAGCCCACTTGGGACCCATTTCTTCCAATCAGACGCGGGAACTGTACAACGAAAACATCGCCCGCATCAAGCACTTCATCCGTGAAGGCGACATTTTCCAAGCCGTTTATTCCCAGTGCTTTTCTGCTTCCTATGATAAGGACCTCTTTTCCTTTTACCGCGTCCTTAGACGGACCAACCCCTCCCAGTACATGATGCTCATGAAGCTGGGAGATACGGAAATTGCAGGCTCCTCACCGGAAACACTCATCCGTCTTGAAGGGCGCACCATTACGAGCATGCCCATTGCAGGGACGCGGCGCCGAGGAAGGACGGAGAAAGAGGACAAGGCGCTGGAAGAGGATCTGACACACGATGCGAAGGAACTGGCCGAACATAATATGCTCGTTGACCTTGCCCGCAATGATGTGGGGAAGGTGAGTGAATTTGGCAGCGTCAAGGTTCATGACCTGCATCATGTCAAACGTTTCTCCCATGTCATGCATCTGACAAGCCGTGTGACAGGACGGCTCAAAGAGGGTCTTGACGCCATTGATACGCTCTGTGCGGCCCTTCCGGCAGGGACCTTATCCGGAGCTCCGAAAATCCGGGCTTGTGAGATCTTGGACGGTCTTGAACCGCGGCGCCGCGGTCCTTATGGCGGCGGTATCGGTTATCTTGATTTTTCAGGGAATATGGATATCTGCATCACCATCCGGACAGCCGTCAAACGGGGAGATATCGTTTATTTCCAATCGGGCGGCGGTATTGTGGCAGATTCCGTAACGGAAAATGAATTCCAGGAAACCCTCAACAAATCAGGCGCTGTAAAAGACGCACTTATGAAAACAATGGAGGCAGAATGATGATCCTAATCATAGATAACTACGATAGTTTCACGTATAACCTCTACCAAGCGGTAGGAACCCTGACCCCTTCCGTTCAGGTTGTACGGAATGATTCCCTGACTGTTTCCGAGGCAGCTGCTCTTCAGCCCCAGGCCATCATCCTTTCCCCTGGACCGGGAAAACCAAAAGAGGCCGGCATAACAGAAGCTGTCCTTGAGGAACTGAAAGGACAGGTCCCTATCCTAGGGGTCTGCTTGGGTCATCAGGCCATGGGAGAAGTCTTTGGCGGGACCGTGACCCTGGCTCCGCATCTTGTCCACGGAAAGGCGGACGACATCAAACTTGACCGCTCCTGTCCGCTTTTTAAGAATCTTCCGCCCGTCATCAAGGGAGCCCGTTATCATTCCCTAATTGTGGAAAGGGATAGCCTTCCACCGGAACTCCTAGTCACTGCGGAGACTTACGCTGGAGAAATCATGGGGCTGCGTCATAGGGATTATGAAATCTACGGACTTCAATTTCATCCCGAATCCATCATGACGCCCATGGGCGCCAGCATCATCGAAAATTTTCTGCGCCATGTCGGTGCGCTTTCCTAAGGAGGTTATATTATGATTAAGGAAGCCATCATTAAATTAGTGGGAAAAGGGGACCTAACTTACGAAGAGGCCCGTACCGTCATGCTTGAAATCATGGGCGGGAAGACGACGCCAACACAGAACGCCGCGTTTTTGGCAGCTCTTTCTACAAAGAGCACGAAAGCAGAGACCATTGATGAAATCTCCGGCTGTGCCGAAGCCATGCGAAGCCTGGCAACTCCGGTCCCCCATCCGGGGATGGAAGTCCTCGAGATTGTTGGAACCGGCGGGGACGGGGCCCATTCCTTCAATATTTCAACGACGTCAGCCATGGTTCTTGCTGCAGGCGGCGTGAAAGTAGCAAAACACGGCAATCGGGCTGCTTCTTCGCTGTGCGGCACAGCCGATTGCCTTGAGGCCTTGGGTGTCAAGATTGACATGACGGCGGAAAAGGCCCTTTCCATGCTGCAAAAGACGAACTTCTGCTTTCTCTTTGCCCAAAAATATCATAGTGCCATGAAATATGTAGGCCCCATCCGTAAGGAACTGGGATTCCGCACGGTCTTCAATATCCTGGGCCCCCTTACGAACCCGGCAAAGCCGGAAATGTTCCTTCTCGGTGTTTATGATGAATACCTTGTCGAACCGATTGCCAAGGTCCTTGCAAGTCTTGGCGTAAGACGCGGCATCGTCGCATATGGCAGGGAAAAACTGGATGAAATATCCCCAAATGGCCCGACCGTCATCTGTGAAATCAGGGATGGCTATTATCGCTCTTCCCTCATTCGTCCCGAGGATTTTGGCCTTGTGCCCGGCACGAAGAAAGACCTCCTTGGCGGGACGCCGGAAGAAAATGCCCGGGTTACGCGCGATATCCTTAGCGGCAGGATAGGGGGTACGAAACGCAATGCCGTACTCCTCAATGCCGGCGCAGCCTTCTTTGTGGCTCAAAAAGCAGAATCCATCAAGGAAGGGATCACCCTTGCAGCCTCCCTGATCAATAGCGGAAAGGCCCTTACGGCCCTTGAAAACATCATCAAGGAAAGTCAGCAGTAAAGGAGACCGCCATGATTCTTGATACCCTTGCTGACGCGGCCCGGGAACGGACGAGGGCGCGTCAAAAGAAAATCAGCTTTGCCAAGATGCGTCATCTGGCAGAATCCCTTCCCCAAAAACGGGCGGGATGCTTTCAAAAGGCACTGCAGGCCCCGGGTCTTCACATCATTGCGGAAGTAAAAAAAGCGTCTCCGTCAAAGGGACTGATTGCTCCGTTCTTCCCCTATGAAACCATTGCCGAGACCTACGAAAAAAGCGGCGCTTCTGCTATTTCTGTCCTGACGGAACCGACTCGGTTCTTGGGAAAGGATGCCTATCTTGAAGCTATCCGACGCCGCGTCAAGGTACCTATTTTGCGCAAGGATTTTACCGTCGATCCCTACATGGTGTATGAGGCACGCTGCCTTGGTGCGGATGCGGTCCTTCTGATTGCCGCTCTCTTATCGGATAGGGAGCTGTCGAATACAGACAGATGGCGGAGAGCCTTGGCATGGATGCCCTTGTCGAAGCCCATGACGAAAGGGAAGTGACGCGGGCTCTTAAGAGCGGGGCTAAAATCCTTGGTGTCAATAACCGGAATCTTAAGGATTTTACTGTCGATGTGGGAAACAGTCTTCGTCTGCGGCCCCTTGTTCCACCGGAAATCCCTTTCATCGCGGAAAGCGGGATCCATGATGGAGCGGCTGTTAAGCTCCTTGCAGAGCATGGTGTCAGCGGTGTTCTCATTGGGGAACTCCTCATGAGGAGTCCTTCCATTGAGGCCAAGATGAAGGAACTTTTGGAGGCGGCATCATGACCGTCATCAAGATTTGCGGTCTTCGCCGTCTTGAGGATGCCGTCATCTTGAACCGGGAAAAGGTGGACGCGGCTGGGTTTGTCTTTTATCCTCCAAGCCGCCGATTTGTAAGGCCGGAGCTTGCTGGGAAAATCAAAAAGCTCCTCTACCCGTCGATAAGGACTGTCGGCGTCTTTGTCAAGGAAGACCCTGAAAGGGTAGTCGCCCTTCATGAAGCGGGCATCATCGATATGGCCCAGCTTCACGGGGATGAATCCCCCGATGACCTTGCTTTCCTCCGCAGCCTGACTGATATGCCCCTTATCAAGGCCATCCGTGTAAGAAGCCGGGAGAGCCTCCAAAACCTTGACCAATATGATTGTGACTATTTTCTCCTTGATGCCTTTACAAAAGACTACGGGGGAAAGGGCAAACGCTTCGATTTGTCCCTGCTTGAGGGGATAACGATGCCCAAACCTTTTTTTCTTGCCGGCGGGCTTACGGCAGGCAATGTAGCAGCCCTTATGACAAGTGTCCACCCTTACGGGGTTGATGTCAGCAGTGCGGTAGAAACGGATGGCATCAAGGATGCTAAAAAGATTCATGCTTTTATCAAAGCAGTCAGAAGAAAGGATGAAGAAGATGAGTAATGGAAGATATGGAACCCACGGCGGGCAGTATGTACCGGAAACCCTGATGAATGCTGTCCTGGAACTCCAGAAAGCGTACGAAACCTATAAGAAAGATCCCCAGTTCATCAAGGAATTGCAGCAGCTCTATCATGACTACGCCAATCGGCCGAGTCTCCTTTACTATGCGGAACGGATGACCCAGGACCTTGGCGGCGCCAAGATCTATCTCAAACGGGAAGACCTGAACCATACGGGGGCCCACAAGATCAATAATGCTTTGGGCCAGTGCCTCCTTGCAAAGAAAATGGGCAAAAAGCGCATCATTGCGGAAACGGGCGCCGGTCAGCACGGCGTGGCAACCGCTACGGTCGCTGCTTTATTGGGCCTTGAATGTGTGGTCTACATGGGAAAGCTGGATACGGAGCGTCAGGCCCTCAACGTGTATCGCATGAAACTGCTTGGTGCTGATGTCGTTCCCGTTGAAACAGGGACAAAGAGCCTCAAGGACGCCGTCAACGAAGCCCTGCGAGAGTGGAGTGCTCGCTGCGAAGACACGGCTTACTGCATTGGCTCTGTCATGGGGCCCCATCCCTATCCCATGATGGTCCGCGATTTCCAAAAAGTCATTGGCGAGGAAGTGCGCCAGCAGATGCTGGAAAAAGAGGGGCGCCTGCCCGACGTGGCCATGGCCTGCGTAGGCGGCGGCAGCAATGCCATGGGGCTTCTTTATGATTTTATCCCCGATCCGTCGGTCCAGCTCATCGGGGTGGAGGCGGCTGGACGCGGCATCGATACGGCTGAAACGGCAGCGACCATTTCCTGCGGCCGGCCAGGTATCTTCCATGGCATGGAATCCTATTTCCTGCAGGATGATGACGGCCAAATTGCACCGGTTTATTCCATCTCCGCTGGTCTTGATTATCCGGGCATTGGACCGGAACACGCCCATCTTTACGATACAGGGCGCGCCCAGTATGTTGCTATTACAGACGATGAAGCGGTTGCTGCCTTTGAATACCTGTCCCGCATGGAGGGCGTCATCCCAGCTATTGAAAGTGCCCATGCCGTGGCCTACGCTATGAAATTGGCACCGACCCTTCCTAAGGACAAAATCATCGTCATTTGCTTATCGGGCCGCGGAGATAAGGACGTTGCGGCCATTGCCAGATATAAGGGGGTTGATCTCCATGACTAGACTAACCGATGCATTCAAGAATAAAAAAGCCTTCATTCCTTTTGTGACCGCCGGTGACCCGGACCTATCCACGACGGAAGCCCTCATTTATGCCATGGAAGAAGCAGGGGCCAGTGTCATTGAGCTGGGAATCCCTTTCAGTGATCCCGTTGCGGAAGGGCCTGTGATCCAAGAAGCGGATAACCGTGCTCTTGCCGCGGGCTTCCGCATTGATGCCCTTTTCGATCTGCTTGAAAAGGTACGGGAAAAGACAGAGATCCCCCTTGTATTTTTGACCTATGCCAATCCGATCTTTACCTACGGACGTGAGGCTTTCTTTACGCGCTGTGCCAAGGCCAGCATTGACGGCGTCATTGTACCGGACGTCCCCTTTGAGGAAAGGGCAACTCTGCTGCCGTTTGCCCGGGAAAAGGGGATTGCGCTCATTTCCCTGATTGCGCCAACTTCTCATGAGCGCGTTCAGATGCTTGCCCGTGAAGCAGAAGGCTATATCTACCTCGTTTCCAGTATGGGAGTTACAGGTGTTCGGGAGAAAATCACGACTGACCTAAAGGAAATTGTTGAAAAGATCCGGGAAGTATCAAACCAGCCTGTTGCTGTTGGCTTTGGGATTGCTCGCCCCGAACAGGCGGCGCAAATGGCGGACATCAGTGATGGGGCCATCGTGGGGAGCGCCATCGTAAAACTTGTGGCAAAGTACGGCAAAACGGCCGTCGGACCTGTTCGCGATTATGTCCTTTCCATGGTGGAAGCGGTCAGGGTGTGAGGGGCATGGAAGGAGGAAAGCCCCCTCCTTCTTTTTGGATTTAAGATAAAATAAGAAAATAGGAAAAAATCTGAAAATAGTCTTGCACATTGTATACAAAGATGCTATAATGCATTCGTAAGTTAAATTTACCCCTCATTTGGCCCTTGTTTTTCAAGGGCTATTTTTTTGCGCTTTTGAGGAAAATCATGGAAATCATTCGTGGGTGGTGCTTTGAATTGAATTTGTGAAAAATATTGACCTAAAAAATATGAAAAAGTATAATAACGGTACAACGGAATTTATCATGTCTGTAAAAAATAGATATTTGTGTTTTGTGGAGAGAAATTCCACGTGGCCTTGTGCCTGGAACGGCTGCCCCTTCCCAGACCCTTTCCCGCGTTTTTTATAATCATAGCTGCTTTTTTGTCCTCATGTTCGCTGTTTGGAAAGGAGAAGGAATCCTTATGGAAGATCAATCATTCCACCCTTACATTCCCGCTGACCGCGTTGCTCCGGAAATGACGGCCGTTTCCGTCTTATTGGGGGCCGTGCTTGCGATTGTCTTTGGCGCGGCTAATGCTTATTTGGGACTTCGTGTAGGCATGACCATCTCAGCTTCGATTCCGGCCGCTGTACTCAGTATGGGCCTCACTCGGTTCATCCTGAAACGGGATTCCATTTTGGAAAACAATATGGTCCAAACCATTGGCTCAGCCGGTGAATCGGTTGCAGCTGGTGCCATTTTCACTTTGCCTGCCCTTTTTATGTGGGCTCAGGAAGGCCTCGTTGCTGAGCCTTCCATGCTTGAAATTGGCCTGATTGCCCTATTTGGCGGTGTCCTCGGAATCTTGTTCATGATTCCCTTGCGCCGCGCCCTGATTGTCAAGGAACATGGCGTCCTTGCCTATCCAGAAGGCCAGGCCTGTGCGGAAGTCCTCATTGCTGGGGAAGAAGGCGGCACCAAGGCGTCCACCGTTTTTGCCGGCCTTGGGATTGCAGCCTTCTATAAGTTCATTGCCGATGGCTTCAAGTGGTTTCCCAGCGAGGTCCATACGGAAGTCCCAGGGTATAAAGGAGCAGGCTTTGGCCTTGATATCCTGCCAGCCCTAGCCGGTGTGGGGTATATTTGCGGCTTTAAGGTTTCGTCCTACATGTTTGCTGGCGGCGTGCTGGCCTGGTTTGTCATCATGCCGATGATTGCCGTATTTGGCGGCAGCGCAGTGCTTTTCCCTGCCAAGGTGACCGTGACGGAGCTATTTGCCGAGGGCGGTTCCTTTGCCCTGTGGAGCACCTATATCCGTTATATTGGGGCCGGTGCGGTCTTAACGGGCGGACTCATTGGGCTTTTGGAATCACTGCCCCTTATCATCCGAACCTTCCACGATGCGTTAGGTGACTTTGGACAGAATGGGGCATCAACCCTGCGTACGGAACAGGACCTGTCCATGAAGACCTTGATTGGAGGAATTCTCTTCATCATTGCTGCCTTGTGGGCCCTTCCCATGATTCCTCTCAATGCTTTTGGAGCTCTGCTGGTTGCTGTTTTTGGCTTTTTCTTTGCAACCGTCTCTTCCCGCATGGTCGGGCTGATCGGATCGTCCAACAACCCTGTTTCCGGAATGGCCATTGCTACCCTCCTGGTTTCCACCTTACTGCTCAAGAATACGGGCAATGACGGTGCCATGGGAATGGTCACGGCCATTTCCATCGGCGGCATCATCTGTGTCGTGGCTGCCATTGCCGGGGATATTTCCCAAGACCTCAAAACGGGTTTTCTTGTGGGTGCAACGCCTAAGAAGCAGCAGATTGGAGAAATCCTAGGGGTTATTTGTTCAGCCATTGCCATTGGCAGCATCATGTATCTGTTGAATTCTGCCTGGGGCTATGGTTCTGCTGAGCTGCCCGCTCCGCAGGCCATGCTCATGAAAATGGTGGTTGAAGGTGTCATGCTGGGGAACCTGCCTTGGAATCTCGTCCTTATCGGTGTATTCCTTTCCCTTGCCATGTGGATCCTTGGTATCCCTGTTCTGGCAGTGGCCATTGGAGTTTACCTTCCCATCCATCTGTCGGCTCCCATTATGGTGGGCGGGCTGCTGCGCCGGTATATGGAATCCCGTAACTTTGCTGATGCCGCGGAAAGAACAAATTGTGTTCAGTCCGGCGTACTCTATAGTTCCGGTCTGATTGCCGGGGAAGGCCTGATCGGAATCTTGCTCGCCATCCTTGCCGTCATGGATTTGGACCTTGATATGTCAAAAACCATCAATCTGGGGAATGTGGGAGGCCTTGTCGTCTTTGCCCTTCTTGTGGCGACCATCTACGCAGCTTGCCAGAAGGGCCGGAAATCCCGTCCCTAATCCTGTCTGTAGGGTGTCAGGCTGCAGATTACAGAAACCAATCCCTTGATTTTGGAGAAAGCACATGAAAAAGGAAAAAGAAAACTACTTGGACCGGATTCCTTGCCATACCAGCGGGTATCGATGGACCCGGGATGAAGGGGGCCTTGTTACGATTCATGTCGTGCATCGTGGCTTTTTCGCCCGCTTGGCCCAGGATTTTTTTAACCGGCCTTCTGTTAGCCATATTGACCTTGATGCGTTTGGCAGTGCCCTTTGGCTAAGCATGGATGGGAAAAAGAACGTCGGGGACCTTGCTCAGATGATGGAAAGCCGGTTTGGGAAGCAGGTTTATCCTCTTTATGAGCGCTTGATCGTTTTTTTGCAGATGTTGGTCCAGCAGCAATTCATTACGTGGAAAAAAATCTGATTGGCTCTTGCTTCAGTTTGCGTCTGAAGGCTAGAAAAAGACACGGGGCGCTCCTTAAAAGGCGGCTCCCTGCACTCAAATGGGAAATCTTGTTCTTTTGGGAAAGGCTGCAGGCTTTTCTTTGGCCCTTCCCGCCAGCAGAGCAGCTGCTTTTTGATAGAAACCGGATATCGCTTTTTCCAGCTGAATCTTTTATGTAGGAATGACCCTCATGGCGTCTTAAAAACAGCCCTTCTATCTTTTGCTGGATAGGGGATTGGGACGACAGGGGGCCTTTCTTTTGTTATCGGCACACAGTGCCTGACTGCGATGGAAAAACATCAGGTAGATTCTGAATTGTAAATGATTTGACATTCCGCCCTCATATGACTATGATAGAAAACGCTCTTGAATTAATCATAATTTAAGGTAAAGTCTATTCAAAATAGACGGAAAGAAGAAATGTAAAGGAGAATGAGAGTTTATGTCAAATGAGAAAGTCAAGTCATTTCGCCCTTTTGGGCTCACCTGGCCCCTTTGCTTAGGGTTTATTGTTATCATTTTTGCTGGGGTATGGACTGGATCCTTGACGACAGACCTTGCCGGCGGTTTTGCCTTGACGCTTGCCATGGGTATTGTTTTCAATGAAATCGGGGAACGGATTCCCTTCTGGAATTCTTACGTAGGGGGCGGGCTTGTCCTGTCGTTCCTGGCATCGGCCTATTTGTTTACCAACCATCTGATTCCCGAACAATATGCGAAATCCGTTTCCTACTTGATGAATGAATCAGACTTTCTGAGCTTTTTTATCGTCTTTTTGATCTGCGGTTCCATTTTGGGGCTGGAAAAGAAATTGCTCATTAAATCTTTTGCCGGCTATCTTCCCGCTATCTTCGGCGGCCTTATCGGCGCCGCTTGTTTAGGCATTGTAGGGGGCTTTTTCTTTGGCATCTCTCCATCCATGATTGTCCTCAACTACGTGCTTCCCATCATGGGCGGCGGCAATGGCGCAGGGGCTGTACCGCTTTCCCAGATCTATGAAAGCGTGACCGGTCATAAGGCTTCTGATTATTATGCATTTGCCATTACGGTCCTTACCATTGCCAATATCTTTGCCATCCTTTCGGCTGCCGTATTGGATCAAATCGGCCGCAAACATCCTTCCTGGACGGGTGACGGATCAACCTTGATCCGGAAGGGCCTTGATATCGAAGCGGAAAAAAATGATGCCGTACCTTCCATCAAGGAAATCGGCGGGGCTTTCTTTATGGCCATCAGCCTGTATGCAGCTGGCACCCTCCTTGGTAAATCCCTTTTGCCAACGGTCTTTGGGGTGGCCATCCATCCTTTTGCTTGGATGATTGTCGTTGTGACAATCCTGGCCATGCTTGGCTGGGTTCCCCAAGAGACCAAGGCCGCTGCAAAACGCCTGCAGTCTTTCATGAGCTCCTGCCTTGTTCTGACCATCATGGTCGGCGTTGGGGCGGATACGGACCTCAACCAATTGATGGCGGCCATTACGCTGAGTAACGTCGTCATTTCTTTCCTTATCGTTGTTGGCGCCATTTTGGGTTCTGCCATTGTCGGACAGTGGGTTGGTTTTTATCCGATTGATTCAGCCATCACGGCTGGCCTTTGCATGGCAAACCGCGGCGGATCAGGAGACCTTGCCGTATTGGGGGCCTCCCACCGGATGGGACTGATTGCTTATTCCCAGCTTTCTTCCCGTCTTGGCGGCGGGATTGTCCTCATCTTGGGATCCGTCCTGTTTGGCTCCATGATTGGAAAATAACGGGTTTTGTTGAGCCCTAGGCACCTGGCTTTTGCCGGGTGCCTTCTTCATTTCCCGGGCAGTGTCCTTTTTCCTAGGAAAATGATACAATAGGCAGTATCGACTTGAGTCAATCTATTTTTTGGGAGGCACCGCCATGAAAAAACGCTACTGGGTCATTTTTTGGCTCGCTGCTGTACTGCTCTTATACTACCTCAATGGAACCTTGCCCCTGACAGACAGTGTGGAAGGAAACTATGCCCTTACGGCCAAGGAAATGGTTGTAAGTGGAGACTTTTTATCCCCCCAGATTTATGGCAGGTATTGGTTTGATAAACCAGTTTTTGCCTATTGGATGATTGCCTTGGGCTTTAAACTTTTTGGCTTTACGGAATTTGGGGCTCGTTTTTTCCCTTCTCTTTATGGTCTTTTGGGCCTTTATCTGGTGACTTGGGGCGGCAGGAAACTCTACGGGGAAAAAGTGGGATTCTTCAGTGGTGTCTTTCTGCTCATGACGCTTCAATTTTTTACCATTTCGAAGTCGGTCCTTACAGATGGCATGCTCTTCCTATTTTTGAATGGAGCCCTTCTTTTTTACTACTTGGGCTATAGCACGCCGCAGAAAAAGTATTACTACGGGATGTATGTCTGCGCAGCCCTAGCCACCCTCACCAAGGGCCCTATCGGTTTTTTGCTTCCTGGCCTGATTTTCCTGCTCTTTCTTATCTGGCGCCGGGATTTTGCCTCACTTAAATCGGCAAAACTGGGAAGCGGCATCCTTTTGTTTCTTCTTGTAGGGGCCCCTTGGTATGTGGCCATGGCCATAAAGCATCCAGACTTTCTTTCTGGGTTCATTGGTACGCAGAATTTCCTGCGAGCTACGGTATCGGAGCATCCTCGGGATAACGTCATTTGGTATTATACGGCAGTGAATCTGTTGAATGCATATGCTTGGATTGGCCTGCTGCCAGGGGCGCTGAAGGCCTATTTGTGGAAGGATCACCATCTTGTCCGGCCTTCTGCGCGGGAAGGCTACCTGCTGCTCTGGATTGGGACAATCTTTATTTTCTTCCAGTGCATGGCAACGAAATACATTACCTATACCTATCCCATCTTGATGCCGCTCAGTATTTTTACGGCCTCTTATTTTGTCGAAAAAGGAGAAGCCCTCTCCCTTAAAGGCGTCCTTGGGGGGAACCTCCTTTTTTATGGAGCCTTGGCGGCAGCTGCCTACCATCTGCCGAAACTGGCACCGGGGCTGCTTTCCCATCCAAAGGATATCTTTTACTTTGTCAGCATCTTCTTAGGCTGCTTTTTGGTCCTTTCCATCCACCGCTTCCGAGGTAAATCTGTACGGGAAGTGATGACCATGACCATTCTTTTGACTTATCTTTTCTTCTTCTGCATTACCAAGATGCTGGCCCTGCCGCTTATGAGCGGAGTGACCGGAAAATGGGTGGGACTTTATATCAATACCATGATTCCCGAAAATGTGCCTATTTACGTACGGGGCGGCGGATATCCAACGTCGACATGGTTCTATACGGATCGGACCCTGACCATGCTTGTTCCAGATGAGCAGACGGAAGCCTTTGCTCCCAAGGATTACAGCTGGTCGGCCAAGAATATCATGCCATGGACCACGTACAGCAAGGTCCAGAATGTACCTGAAGCGGTCGTGCTCGTTGACACGAATACACGGAAAATCAAGACGAAACTCGAAGAAGATTGGCCCGGTGCATGGGGAAAAATCAAGTTCTATGGCCAATGGACCATGATGATCAAACATCGCTAGGAAGAAATTCCATGGAAGAAAATGACATCAAATCCTGTCTTGACAGTCATGAAACCATTCAGTTCCAAGTGACGCGGGAAGAATTGGATGATCCAAAGAAGAGTGCCCGCTATTTTGCCCTGTTGGATTACTTTGGAGCCCATCCACAGGAAGCTGGGAAATTCTGCAGCCGTCTCCTTTTGGTCTTTCATCCAAGCTGCGGTACAGACTTATGGGAAAATGAAGCCGCCGCAGCCTTCGTCAAACGGCTTACTGCCTATCCCTATCTTTTCTTTCTTGCCGAAAAGGAAGGGGAGACCTTGAAGTTCCTGACGGCGCTTAGCTGCCGTAAGGGGGGGCTTGTCGGCGATAATCTTTCCCTTGATAAGGACCTTTTCAATGAACTTCTTCAAAAACAAATGAAGGGCATCCTTGTCATGAGCCAGGCGGCCCATTTTAGCCCGGAAAATGCCAAGAGCATCATGGACAGCGTCTTCACCTATTTCGGTATGGATAATTAGCTGTCACAAACTGTTCAAATCTGCGCCCTTTCTTTGACAAGAATTTGGGCTATACTTCTTCTTGTAGCAGGGATCACCCCTCCTTGCTGCAATCTTCTCCATCAAATCATCATAAACAACTTCCTTTCTGGAAAAGGCCTCCGCCGGAATCGGCAGGGGCCTTTTTCCGCAGGAGATTTTCTTCCTCTGCGTCCCATATCTTAGACCGAAATGAATCGAGGAAAACTTCTCTTTTCCCTATTGCTTAATAAAATAAATTATCGTGATAAATTAAATTCAGGAAAGAATGTGAATAATAGGGAATGATCTTATTTCATATTGATTTCATAAGGATTTATGTCATCCCTTTTGACTTGCGAGTCAAATTCACAAATAGTTCATTCTTTCTTTATTGCTTTTTAAGAAAGAATCTTATATACTGGGCATGTAGCAAGGATTACCCCTCCTTGCTGCAATCTTCCCCATCAAATCATCATAAACAACTTCCTTTCAAGAAAAGGCACCCGTTTCCCCGACGGGTGCTTTTTCTTGTGTCAGGAAGCTTTTTTTATTTTTCGGCAACGGCGTGACCTGGCGCATGACGGGTCCTTCGCCCGTCACAACACTCACAGGGAAGGGCGACGTCTACTTTGAAAACGGCGGTGACGCCCTGTGCATCGGCACGTTGGGGAATGATTCCCGGACTTTCTACATGGACCTTGACGGCGATGACGGCGTGAGCAGCGACATGCTCTATATCGGCGAAGAACCGGAAGCAGAGCAGAACCTCGTCGTCAAGAACCTTGCTGCGCTCGACAAGCAGGTGGAAGATGGCGAAGCCGTCCGCTTTGCTACCGCTAGAAATGGCAGAAATGCTTTCCGAGACGGCAAGACCGTGAGCTACACGACAAACGGCATCTACCGCGACGCCTTCAAAGTCGACTGCCGCGACGTGGCGGACGATCCCCAAGCGACTGACGAATACAACAAGGCCTACAACGGCGACACGTCGGATGGCATCCGGAAACCGACGACAGCGGACGTGGCTTCGATGTATCTTAGTGGCGAGAATTCGCAGAACGTGTATCTCGTCAAATCCATCGACAGCATCAACGACGGCGCGAAAACGCCGGCTAAATCCGATGAAATCGTTCTGCGCTACGTGGCGGATCTTGATACCTTCACCAAGCGTTCGGGCAATACGACATACTTCACGCCCGGCGCGGACCAGGGCGGTTGGATCCGCTTCGGGTACCGCAATCTCGGGGTCGACGGCATTGGCAAAGTAAACGGCAACACGTACGAACTGGGTTACACAAAGGTCCTGGACGACAAGGAGAACTACAAGCATCGCTTCAGCCTCTCTGGTGCCTGCGGCAAGGAAAGCGGAAGCTGGGAAGGTCTTGGCGGCTATGACTTTACGGACTCCCAGGGCATCCATGTGTCGGCGGACCATGATTGGAGCCTCATTGGCCGCGTCGGCTTTGACCTTGTAGATGAAATGGATAAGGAAAAGAACACCAAGCTATACCTGAAAGCAAGTCTTCTCCGCGAATTTATCGACGGTTATGATGTTGTGGCAGAAAGCCTCGCCCAAGGTGGGACTGTGGCTGGCACCTACCGTACGGCGGGCAGCCGCCGCGGGACTTGGGGGGTCATCGGTCTTGGTTACAGCACGGTCATTGGAAAGAACCAGACCTTCTATGTCGATGCCGAACGGTATGTGGGCAACGACTTTAGCCGGACCTACGATATCCGTGCTGGAATTAACTGGAAATTCTAAAAGTAAAAAGGCGGAGCGCAGGGGCGTTCCGCCTTTTTGCTTTTTCCAAAGGAGGGAAGAGGGGAAGCTCTTTTTTTGTAAAAAATATTTCAAAAAAGGGGTTGCATTTTATTTTATCTTTGCTATAATAATGACTGTTCCTTCCGGGATGGTGTAATGGTAGCACAGGAGATTCTGGATCTTCTTGTCTGGGTTCGAGTCCTAGTCCCGGAGCCATATGGAAGCTAAGCTGTCACTTTAGTGGCAGCTTTTTTGTTACAAAAATCATACTTGACAGGAACCCTACCATCCAATATGATGTATATACAACAAATGAAAGGAGGTTCCCATGGAAATCTGTCATTGCTGGCGCCTTAAACGGGCGGCTCACCATTTAAATGAATTCTATGACAAAGCCCTTGCGCCGTCGGGCGTCACCATCAGTCAGTATGGGATGCTCCGGGAAATCAACCAGCATGGAGGCTGCAGCGTCATGGATCTAGCCGGATATCTGGATCTGGAACGGTCCACGCTGACGCGCAGCTTAAAACCCCTCATGCAAAAAGGATTTGTTTCGGACTGCCGGGAATGTCACATGAGAAACTGCCGGCTTGTCCTGACAGCTGAAGGTCACAAGGCCTTTGAAGAGGCCCATCTGCTTTGGCAAAAAGCCCAGGCTGCTTATGAAGCGGCCTTGGGAACAGAGGGTGTAAGAACCCTGGAAACGCTGCTTTCCGCGATCCAGCAGGCAACCTGATTTTGTGATAAGGAGAAAACCATGAAAAAATATGATGTTATCCTCATTGGAACGGGCGCGGCCAATATCATCGCCGACGCGGCGCAGCTGGCCGGAAAGAAAGTGGCCCTTATTGAACGCGGTGCCTATGGTGGGACCTGCCTGAACAGGGGCTGCATTCCGACGAAGATCCTTGTGAGTGCGGCAAATGCTGTTCTTTCCATCAAAGAGGCCGCCCGCATTGGCGTCAAGGCAGAACAAGTAACGCTTGATTGGAAAACCGTTTCTCGCCGCCTGCAGGCTAAACTTTCCGAGAGCCCGGAAATCAAGACGTATTATGAAGCCTTTCCCAATGTGGATACCTTTGACGGAACGGCTTCCTTTACGGGGAAAAAGACCCTTTCCATTGCTATGAATGACGGTACGACGGAAGAACTGGAAGGGAAGATGATCGTTATCGGAACCGGGGGCAGGACCAATATTCCTAAGTTTCCTGGCTTTGAAGACGTAGGGTATATTACGTCCGAATCCTTCTTTACAGACGCCTTCCCTCAAAGGCCTTACAAGAGCCTGATCATTCTTGGCGGTGGTCCCATTGGCTGTGAATTTGCCCATATCTTTGACGCTGCAGGAACGGACGTGACCATCGTTCAGCATAATGTGCGCCTGCTTCCTAAAGAAGATGCCGATGTATCGACTTTTCTCCTGAAACAGTTCCAAAACCGCGGTCTTCATGTGGCCCTTAACAAGGAAACCCTTTCCGCCCGCATCGAAAATGGGGAAAAGGTTGTTGTCCTTGAAGACCGTGGAACTGGTGAGAAAACGGAAGTACGGGGAGAGGAAATCCTTGTCGCCCCGGGCATCCGTCCTATGACGGACCTGCTCCATCTGGAAAACACGGACGTCACGGTTGATAAACGGGGCTATATTGAAACCAATGAATTTCTCGAAACCGCGGCAGAAGGCATTTGGGCCATTGGCGACGTGAACGGGCGGGCCCCTTTCCGTCATAAGGCCAACTACGAAGCCGAAATCCTTGCGGACAATCTTTTTGGCACGGCGGCACCTGCTCATTGGCGCTGGGCTGAATATGGCGTTGTACCTGCCGTGACCTATACCTATCCAGAAGCGGCCCATGTGGGCCTGACAGCGGATGCGGCCCAAAAATTGGGATACCGTACAAAAGTGGCCGTGAATCACTTTTCTCACTCGGCGAAAGGATACGCCCTCGGGTATGAAGAGGGGGCTGATGACGATGGGTTCATTAAATTGGTCCTTGATGCTGATACGGGAAAAATCCTAGGGGCCCATATCATTGGCCCAGAAGCTTCCATCCTGATCCAGCCTTTCATTGATCTTATGAACAGCGGTACTCATGTCATTGCGCCGCTTCATCCGGAAATTGCGTCAGAAACGGTGAAACATCTGCGTGCCATGCCCCTTACAAGGATCCTTGACCCGCATAATGTCAGGACCCTCAATGAGACCATGACCCCTCATCCTTCCCTTAGTGAAGTGACCATGTGGACGCGGTATTATGTGATGCCTTAAGTATTTGATCGGCGCAATAATCGTGCCGATTCGATGAAGTTACGTGTCATCATTGGCTTTAAAAGATATATCTGATGCTAATGATGGCATGTCCCGTCGTAAGAAGATACGTACCATAATCTCATTTCTAAGACGCCCGAAATATGCCTTCGTCGATCCCTTTTGAGTCAGCCCAAAAATCGGGCTGATTTGATGAAGTGTGTGAGGCCACTTTTTAAAAAGGTTTTGTGGAAACAATGGCCTCATGGCCTATCGTACGATGGACCGTCCCACGTTTGGGGGTAGCTTACGCCTGGGCGCTTCCTTTCCTAACCATGTGTCGTCACTTCCAGCACCCAGCTTATCAAAACGGAAGCTTTTTGCAATCTTCAGTCCATATGGACCCATCTACTTTGTCGCCCGCGCACCCAACCTCCTCAACGTACTGGCCTCTGGCCGCAAGGAAACTCACGCGTCGCCAATTTATTTTTGGTGGCGCCGCTTCGGAGAACCTCCACGCAACAGCTCCCGCGACGCTGCGCTAGCGGATTGCTGGCGACTCAGATCCACCGTCGTCGCTGAGGCCGGGGTCTCCTCGCAATTGGGCCCATCCGAGCCAAATTTACAAAAAAGCAAATGGAAGGTAATAAACGAAGGGAAAAGGAGGGGAATGGGGCTGATTTAAAGGTGCTGTGAGTTTATGAGTGGTGAGTTGTGAGAAAAACCACGAAGGTGCGGGACCAAACAGACTCTCTTCTTTTTCCCTTTTCCCCGCCAGCTGGTGATTTTCCTTGACAATCAGGGAAAAAGCGCCTATACTTACAAGGTACTAACAGTTTTGCTAGTCATGGCGCCATGGTCAAGCGGCTAAGACGTTGCCCTCTCAAGGCAAAATCACGAGTTCGATTCTCGTTGGCGCTACCAATTTGGAACAAGGCAGCTTCTGCTGCAGTTGAGACGCTCCTTGGGAGCGTCTTTTTTTTGTCTTGGAAAGGAGGGGCATGATGCGGGAAAAAGGGTTGGGACGGGTTTATGCAGTCCTTTTCATCCTGCTTTGGCTGATTTTTTTGGGTAGCCTTTTGACGGGCCTGATTCCTGTCAACGTCCAGCATCTTCTTATGGGCACACTCACGGACGAGGAAAAGACGGTCCTTACCGTCATTCGCCTGCCACGCTTTTGTTATGGGGCTCTCATTGGATCGGCCCTGGCAGCAAGCGGAGCCGCGCTTCAGGGAGTTTTTGGCAACCCTCTTGCAGACCCTGGACTTTTAGGTATTTCGAGCGGTGCTTCCCTGGGTGCTGTGCTTGTCCTTATCCTGAACCTAGCTGTCCTGTCACCGCTCATGGTCCCGTTGGGGGCTTTTATGGGTGCAGCCTTGATCTCTTTTTTTGTTGCCCTCTTGGGGCGCCGCTCCTTTAAGGCTTCCGTCACGTATCTTCTTTTGGGCGGCGTGGCAGTGAGCTTTTTTTGTGCGGCCCTTGTGTCAGGACTCCTTAGCTTTGCACCAGCGCCCATCATGCAGCAGTACTTCTTCTGGACCTTAGGGAGCCTCGGTACGGCTTCCCTCAAGGCATGGCCTCTTGCGGGGCTGATTCTTGTCCTTTGCCCGGCGTCTTTATTTGGGGGCGGCCTCTGAATCTCTTATCTCTTGGTGGGGAGCAGGCAGCTGCCCTGGGACTTAATGTTGCGTTTTGGCGTAAGCTCATCCTTTTCTGGACGGCCCTTTTGACCAGCCTTGCTGTTTGTCTTGGCGGCAATATCGGTTTTGTTGGGCTCATCGTTCCCCATATGGGACGTTTTTTGAGCGGGGCCGACCACCATCGTCTCCTGCCTTTTGCCGCCCTGATTGGGGCTGTATTCCTCACGTTCTGTGACCTTATGGGGCGATGGATCCTTCCCGGCAGCGAGATCCGGACAGGAATCATAACTGCCCTTTTGGGCTCGCCCTATTTTCTCTATCTGCTTCATCAGAAGAAAGGGGCCTGATCCTTCTTTTTCTCTATGCCAAGTGCGGTGCCTGTGCTACAATAAAGAAAACTGGTTCTTACAGGATGATCCTTTTTCTGGAGGTTGATATGATGGAACGTTCAGTTTGGAAAAATCGTCTGGCATCCGCTGTCTTAGCAGGTGTCATGGGGCTTGGTCTTTCCTTTACAGCCCTTCCCATGCCTAGGGCCCATGCCGATGTGTTAGGTGCCATCCTTGCTGGGGTACAGGGCGTCGCGATTTATGGACAGGTTGATAAGGCCCTTAATTACTACAATAACACGGAAGAGGGACGGCAGAAACTTTTCTCGTCGTACAAGGAAAAATATGGCGTCAATTACGATGGTTATTTAAATGGTCAGCTTACGGACATGATGGGGCAGCTGACCAGCGCCATTGGGGCTGTAGATCCTACTATTCATCAAAAACCTTATCTTTATTTCATCAATAATGATAAATCTTTCAATGCGTTCTGCAGTATGGGCCATGTCATGAGCGTCAATACAGGGCTTTATTCCATGACGAGCAATCCTGATGAAATTGCCGTTGTCCTGCTTCATGAAATGGGGCATGGACAGAAGAACCATGTGGTCTCAAGTACGCGCAAAAAGATGCAGGTGGCCGTGGCAGCCGGCGTCGTAAGCGGCGCTGCGGGAAGCGGGATGGCGGATCTGGCCCTTAATATCCTTGTGAACCAGATTGATAATGTTCAGATTGGCAAAAGTGATGAATGGGAAGCTGATAACCTGGCACTGACCTATTTGCTTAACTCCAATTATAACCCGGGTGCGTCAGCCGCCATGTGGCAGCGAGTCATGGACCGGTCAAAGACGTATAAATCCAGTTTTGTTGGTGAAATCTTCTCGCCATCTGATCATCCGACCCATCAGCAGCGCCGCGATAATTATGCCAAGCGCCTGACTGATCTGTCCGGCGGCAACGTGACCATCGATGCGGATAAGGGCATGGTCAAAGTAGGGGGAAAGGATTTTGTCGCGCCTCATGCCTATGGCGATATGTCCGCAAAGGAACGCTCCTATTTTGTCATGGGCAACCTCGCCGCTGCTTTCCTGCATAAACAAAACCTTAAGGACGCTTCTTCTCAAGGCAGTACCGTATATTTGGGCAATCAGCCCATCATGGTCTCCGTAAATGGCGATCCAAGCGCGGCTGAACTTGCTCAGAAACTCAATGCAATCAAGAGCAGCAAGGAGAGCAAAGTCGCGTCTCGGGAGCTTAAGCTGCAGAAAAAAGCAGCCCCTAAAAAATAAAAGACGGTGAAAGGCCCTGTGCTTACGCGCAGGGCCTTTTTAGATGGCAGAATTGACGGAAGGGGAAGCTTATGCTAATATAAATGCGTGCACTTGCAAATAAATGCAGTGCTTCAAGAAACAGTCATCCAATTAAGGAGGGATATGAATGAGAAAAGAATTTGCTGTTAAACCCATTGCGCTTCCCCAGCCCGTCTTTATCATCGGAACCTATGACAAGGACGGGACGCCCAATGCGATGAACGCAGCTTGGGGCTGCCATAACGAAATGGACCAAATGATGTTTGCCCTCGCAAAAGGGCATAAGACGGTTAAGAATCTTTTGGAGACGAAAGCCTTTACTGTCAGCATGGGAACAGTGGAGCAGCTTGCTGCCTGTGACTATGTGGGCCTTGTAAGCGGCAGCAAGGAACCGCGGAAAGTGGAAAAGGCCGGCTTTCACGCGAAAAAAGCCCTTCACGTCAACGCCCCGTACTTTGAGGAACTGCCCATGACGCTTGAGTGCGAAGTCCTTTCCTATAACGAAGAAACGGAAATCCTTACAGGGCGGATTGTTGGCATTAGTGCTGATGAAAGCATCCTGACCGGGGAAAACATCGATCCAAAGAAACTGCGTCCTCTTGTCTTTGATATGGCTAACATGAAGTACCTTGTCGCCGAAGAGACGGTGGGAAATGCGTTTAGTGAGGGGAAGAAGTTATTTTAGTCAGCGCACAAATCGCGCTGATTTGATGGAGTTACGTGCTCCCATTGCCTTATAAAAATCTATGGTAACAATGGGACCATGACTTATCGTACGATGGACCGTCTCACGTTTGGGGATCGCTTACGCCTGGGCGCTTCCTTTCCTAACCATGTGTCATCACTTCCAGCGCCCAGCTTATGAAAGCGGAAGCTTTTTGCAATCTTCGGCCCATATGGGCCCATCTACTTTGCCGCCCGCGCCCCAACCTCCTCAACGTACCGGCCTCTGGCCGCAAGGAAACTCACGCGTCGCCGATTTGTTTTTGGCGGCGCCGCTTCGGAGAATCTTTGCGCAACAGCCCCCCCGCGTCGCTGCGCTAGCAGATTGCTGGCGTCTCAGGTTTGCCGTCGCCGGTGGAATCGGAGGCTCTTTGCAATTGGACCCATCTGAACTGAATTTGCAAAAAGCAAGTTGTACGACGTCGTCGTCAGCCTGCAGCTTTTTTCCTAGCATCTGAACCAATCTGAGCCCCATTCGAATCATGTAAATAGAAGAAAGACCAGAACGCCGGCACCAAACTGCCCCTTTTCATCCACCCCCCACCAAGCCTGCTTGGTGGATACCCCCGCCTTGGTAAGCTGGAACGGCATTCGCCGTCTCTAAGGCAAAAGATCAAATCAGTTAGTGCTGATAAGAAGAAAATACTTTTTGATTCCATGTTGCGAAAAATTTTAAGACCAAATAACAAAGAAAATTTTGTTGGACTAGCGAAGAAGCCTCAATCCGAAAACGCGCTTTGATTCGGTTTGAGGCTCTCTTTATATTCTTTTTCTTTAGGTACAATGCTGGATGCATCGTACCGTCCTTCATGCGGTCTTTTGCCTTAGAACTCGACTCGTAGAGTCGATCCGCCTCGCCAGGACGGGGGACCGAAAACCGCATATTGCCTCATTATAATGAGGCAGGCGTGCCCTTTCGGTGGTGGATGAGGAGCGCAGCGACGTTTCTTTATGAGCGCTAGCGAGGAACATCACATGATGGTCTAAAACCGCTGCAGATGGAGCAAATTTGCTCCATTGTCGGTTGCGGGACCGTGTTATCGTGTGATTTAATCCGTGCCGGCCCATCATTGCAACGGGTTTTTCGACCGTGTCCATGACCTTCCTCCTCGTTGTGGCCCGCATCTGGCCCCTTTCGGCCATTCCTGACACGTACTTTACGAGCGAAAGGCCACTGTTCCTAAAGAAGAGGGAAGCCGCCTCGAGCGGGCTTGGAAGCTCGGCCTTGAAACGGCTGCGGCCCAGCCCCCTGTTTTGAAACTCTGCACGGATAACCTCATGAGCGGTCTCAAGATGGCCTTTGGCGTCATTCCTTCCATTACGTCCATTGGGCTCTTGGGCCTCTTCCTTGCGGAATTTACACCCATCTTTGATTATTTCGGCTATCTCTTCGTTCCTTTCTTCAAACTCTTCGGTGTGTCCCAAGCGGTCCTTGCCGGTAAGGCAGCGGCCTTGAGCCTTCCGGAAATGTTCCTGCCGGCCATTCTCATCAAGGGGTCGGGGACCATGCTTTTGAAGTTCGTCATCGCTGTGGTCAGCATTTCCGCAATCCTTTTTTCTCAGCCAGCATCCCCTGCATCATGGGGACGGATATTCCGCTCAAGATGCGGGACATTGTCATCATCTGGTTCGAACGGGTGGTCTTTTCCATCATCATCACGATCTCCATTGCCATGTTCTTGGGGCTGCCTGATTAATAGTGTACGCTAATTAAAAGTCCTATCCTTTTCTGCTATCGGGAGGGGTGGGACTTCTTTTTGAGTAAAAACAAGGCTGTATGCACCTTGCCGCCTCTTTTCCGGATTTCTGAAAAAGAGGGTTGAATATGCGTCATAATGGTGATATAGTGTATACTAAATTGAGACAATGTTTTCAAGTTTTGCTGAAAAGGAGCCCAACATGGATAAATCAAATGCTTATTTGCTGTGGTTTGAACAACTGGAAAGAAAAGACGTCGACATTGTCGGCGGCAAATCCTCTTCTCTTGGGGAAATGACGTCCAAGACCGATGTTCCTGTGCCGTATGGCTTTGCTACGACGGCCCATGCTTATCGGTATTTCATTGACCAGACGGGCCTGCGCGAAAAGATGCGCAGCATCCTTGCGGAACTGACGGATGTGGAAAATAGTGAACTTCTCTCCTCGGTCTGCGTGCGCCTGCGCGGAGCCATCATGGAACAGGAAATGCCCCAGGATCTTCAGGATGCCATCCGCAGAGCCTATGAAGAGCTGGCTCACAAGATGAATGAAGATGAACCCTATGTAGCCGTTCGTTCCAGTGCCACGGCTGAAGACCTGCCTGACGCCAGCTTTGCCGGCCAGCAGGATACGTATCTTAATGTCCATGGTGCCGATCAGGTCATCCGCAAGGTCAAGGAATGTTACGCTTCCTGCTTTACGGACCGCGCTGTCTACTATCGGGAAAAACAGGGTTATGACCATCTGTCCCTTGCTCTTTCTGCAGTTGTCCAGATGATGGTCTTTTCCAAAGCCGCCGGCGTTATGTTCACGGTAAATGTGGCTAACGGTGATGACAAGAACATCATGATCGAAGGGGCCTACGGCCTTGGTGAATATGTGGTTGGCGGCATTGTAACGCCGGACAGCTACGTCGTTTCCAAAGACGAAATGAAGCTCATTTCGAGTATCGGTCAATGAACAGGATAAGATGCTCATCCGCAAGCCCGGCGGCGATACCATGGAAGTGCCTGTTCCTGAAGCAGACCGCAGGAAACAGACCCTGACAAACGCACAGATCCTGGAACTTGCAGGATACGCCAAAAAGATTGAAGCCCATTATGGCTGTTATATGGATATGGAATGGGGCATTGATGAAAGGGATGGCAAGATCTGGATTCTTCAGGCTCGTCCGGAAACTGTTTGGTCCCGCCGCAACAAGGAAAAGAAGAACGAAGAAGAACAGACGGCCGGATCCATGGAAGGGGCCAAGGTTCTTTTGAAGGGCCTTCCCGCAAGCCCGGGTCAGGGCTATGGCAAAGCCCATGTCATCCGCGACCCGAAGGATATTGACGAATTCAAGGATGGAGAAATCCTCGTTACGGAAATGACGGCTCCGGACTGGGTGCCTGCCATGAAAAAGGCACAGGCCATTGTCACGGACAGTGGCGGCATGACCTGCCATGCTTCCATTGTCAGCCGCGAACTGGGTATCCCCTGCATCGTTGGCACCAAATCCCGCGGTGAAGCGGCTACGGAAGTCCTCAAAGGCGGCGAAGAAATCACGGTCGATGCGTCAAACGGCGTTGTTTTTGCAGGCAACCTTCAGGTAAAGAAGGCGGAAGCTGCCGCCGCGCCGGCGCAAGCTGCTGCTGTTGTGGAAACCTTCCCTGTAACGGGAACCAAGATCTACATGAATTTGGGTGATCCGTCCCTTGCCGATAAATACGCCAGCCTGCCCTGCGACGGCATTGGCCTCATGCGTGAGGAATTCATCTGGACGACCTATATCCATGAACATCCGCTTTATCTTCTGAAGACGGGTCATCCGGAAAAGGTTGTCGAAGCCCTTGCCGAAGGGTTCCGCAAGGTGGCTCAGGCCATGGCTCCGCGCCCTGTTACCCTGCGCTTCAGCGATTTCAAGTCCAGCGAATACCGCGACCTTAAGGGTGGGGAAGAATTTGAACCCCATGAACCGAGTGCCCTCCTTGGCTGGAGAGGGGCTTCCCGTTACTACGATCCGAAATACACGGCTGCTTTTCGTCTGGAAGTCCAGGCGGTCCGCAAGGTTCGTGAAGAATACGGCCTCAAGAACCTCAACGTCATGATTCCTTTCTGCCGCACCGTGGACGAATGTGCCAAGGTCGTATCCATCATGGAAGAAGAAGGACTCCATCGCGGACCGGACTTCAAGGTCTGGCTCATGGCGGAAATCCCGGCAAATATCATCCTTGCCGACAAATTTAATCAATATGTCGACGGCTATTCCATCGGTTCCAACGACCTTACGATGCTGACGTTGGGCTGTGACCGTGACAACGATGTCATTTCCCACCTTTTTGATGAACGCAATCTGGCTGTACGCCGCGCGGTACGCCACCTTATCGAAGTGGCCCACCGGGATGGCAAGACGGTCTCCCTCTGTGGGCAGGCTGCCAGCGTCTATCCGGAATTTGCCGAATTCCTTGTGGAAAGCGGCATTGATAGTATGTCTGTCAACCCTGACGCTGTGAAATTCACGAAAAAGATGGTGGCCCAGGTCGAGCAGCGGATCATCCTTGATAAACTGACGGGCCGCGGTCGCAATAAGAACGACGAAGAACTGGCTTGGTAATAGTCCCTGCAGGAAAGGCTGCTGCCGTGCGGCAGCAGCCTTTTCCTGCAAGAGGGAAGAATGCAGGGAAATGTTCTTGACGGATGCACGAAAATTAGGTACGCTTTTTTCGTAATGTGGAAGAAAGGGGGTGAATCCCATTCCACTAAGTGATAGACAGAAAAAAATTGCCGAGATTGTTCGCCGGAGCGGCCCCATTACGGGAACGGAAATTGCCGGAGAACTAGGTCTTACGCGGGCCGCCCTGCGCAGTGACCTTGCCATCCTCACCATGGGCGGGATTCTTGATGCCCGGCCTCGCGTTGGCTATTTCTACACGGGGAAAAGCACCTTGGGTATGCTGGTGGAGGAATTGTCTTCCATTACAATCGAGGATATCATGAGTGTCCCCATTGTCGTCAGTGCCAGCAAAAGTGCCTATGATGCTGTTGTCACCATGTTTTTGGAAGATGTAGGAACCCTCTTTGTTGTGGATGGAAAGGGATGCCTTTTTGGGGTCATTTCCCGTAAGGATCTTCTCAAGGCGTCGCTCAGCCAAGGCGCGGACCTACATAATCTGCCCCTTGCAATGGTCATGACGGGGCTATCCAAGATTGTCCTTTCTAAGCCCCATGAACCAGCTGCTGCGGCGGCTAGACGTCTTATCGAAAGGGAAGTGGACTGCTTGCCCGTAGTTCTTCCTTTTGACGAAAAAAAGGGCAAATGGAAACTCGTCGGACGCGTCTCCAAGACCAATATGACGAGACTTCTGGCAGAACTTGCCGAAGGAAAGGGAGGGACCTATCATAGCTAATCAACCCATCATCTATGCCATTTCCGACTCCATTGGGGAGACCAGTGAATCGGTTGTCCGTGCTACAACAAGCCAGTTTGTGCAGGAAAAGTTTGATATCATCCGTGTGCCCTATGTCAACAGCATTGAACAGATTGATAAGATTGTCCAAGAAGCAAAGGAATCCAATGCGGTTATCTGCTATACCATCGTATCTCCGGAAATCAGGGCCGAAGTCGCCCGCAAGACCCAGGAACTGAATGTGACTGCCGTTGATATCTTGGGGCCGGTCCTGACGGCCATTGAAAAGACCAGCGGGCTTACACCAAAAAATCAGCCTGGCCTCATCCATGCCTTGGATCATGAATATTTCAAACGCGTTGCCGCCGTGGAATTTGCCATCAAGTATGATGACGGGAAAAATCCTTGGGGCCTTACGAAAGCGGACCTTGTCATCATTGGGGTATCCCGTACTTCGAAGACGCCCCTTTCCATGTATCTTGCCAATAAGCAGCTCAAAGTGGCCAACGTTCCCCTTGTGCCGGAGATTCCGCCGCCTGAGGAACTTTTCAAGGTCCCGAATAACCGCATCATTGGTCTTCTCATCGATCCACACAAGCTCAATGAGATCCGTATTGCCCGTCTTAAGGCGATGGGGCTTGGGGATACAGCAAACTATGCGGACCTGCGTCGTATTGAAGAGGAACTCGATTATGCGCGAGCCATTATGCAGCGGCTCCACTGTATGATCATCAATGTTTCGAATCGGGCCATTGAAGAAACGGCAAGTCTCATTTTGGAGTATCTGCGCAAAAACTTTGATTTTGAATATTAAAAAACTGGGGAAAAGCGTTCAGGCTTTTCCCCGGTTTTTCGATTTACTGTACGATTTTCTTCGTCTTAACATTATAGGTAAGCGTGTCCTTTTCAACGCGATCCCCGGTCTTATGATTTACGTAGACCGCATCTCCCGTAAAGGTGGCAAGTTTCGTCTCCCAGTCAAAACGCCCCTGCTGGGCCCGGATGTCCGCATCTCCTTCTTCAAAGATGACGGGGCCTTCTACCTCGGCCGAATGATCACTATGCCGGACGATGGTGGATGTTCCCCGAAAGGTAATGTCTCCATCGACGAGGCTGATGTTTCCCCAAGCCCGTACTTCGTTGGTAAGGAGCGAAACTTCAGCTCGGTCAGCCGTAATGGTGCGGTTCCCTGTTTTTACGGCGACATGGCCGGAAAGACGGTAAGTCAGCGTATCAGGATCAAATTCCTGATGATCATACGTAATTTCTGGTGCTGCTGACGCCAAAGGAGCAGAAAGAAAAGTCATAAGAAGACAACAGCATAAGAAAATTTTTTTCAGCATCGGCGACGCCTCCTCAAGAAAAAGTCCAGCAGAAAAATGGCTTTTCCACGATTCTTCCATAAAAAATAACACTTAATTATACGCTATCTTGAAGAAAATTTCATTACAAAAAAGGGAATTCGTCACTTGTGTAGAATAAGATAAATAGCGAAGGAAAATTGAGGGAAGGCGTCTGCGGAGGTTTTCCCTTATTTTTATGATAGACAAGGGACTTTTTTAGGAAAGGCGGTGACGGTATGGGAGATCTCAAGGAAAAATATGAGAGCTTCAAGGAACAGGTCCGTCAGGCCGCTGATATTGTGAGCGTTGTTTCCGAAACGGTGGACCTCAAGAAAAAAGGCCGCCGTTTCTGGGGATGCTGCCCTTTCCACTCGGAAAAAACGCCTTCTTTTACCGTGAATCCAGAAAAGGGCTTTTTTCACTGCTTTGGCTGCGGCGCCGGCGGTGATGTCTTCACCTTCGTCATGAAGCGGGACCACGTTTCCTTTGTTGAGGCGGAACGGATCCTAGCCAATAAGTACGGAATTCCCATTCCGGAACCTGAAAAGACGGCTGAGGAAATCCGTCGGGAGCAGGAGGAAAAAGAAATCGTCGGGACCAATGAGCTGGCAGCCCGGTTCTTCCATGCGTGCCTGACAAAGACTCAATACGGAAAGGAAGGATTGACATATCTTGCCAGCCGCGGCATTGGTATGGATATTGTCGAGTCCTTTGAGTTGGGGCTTGCTCCACCGGATGCCCAGACCTTTCATAAGGCCCTTGAAAAGAGAGGAATCCCTGAAAAGACGCTCCTTAAGGCCGGGCTTATAGGCCAGTCCGATTCCGGTCGGATCTATGACAAATTCCGTGAGCGAATCATGATCCCCATCAAGAACCCTCGGGGGAAAGTCGTTGGCTTTACGGGCCGCATCCTGCGCAAGGAGGCTTCGCCGGCCAAATACATGAATACACCGGAGACAAGCTGGTTCCATAAAGGACGCCTGCTCTTTGGGATGGACCGGGCGCTTCCGAGCATCAGGAAGCGGCGCCAGGCACTCATTGTCGAAGGCCATATGGATGCCATCAGTCTCCATGCGGCAGGTATCACTTGGGCTGTGGCGTCCATGGGAACGGCCTTCACGGAATATCAGGCGAAGCTTCTAAAGCGCGTCACACCGGAAGTCATCTTCTGCTTTGACAGCGATAACGCCGGACGCAATGCAGCCATGCGGTCCATTCCCATTGCCCTTGCCGTGGGCCTTGAATGCCGCGTCATGCACGTTACAGACGGCAAGGACCCCGATGAATTCATCCGCAAGGACGGGCAGGAAGCCTTCCTTTCCCTCTTGGACCAGGCCAAGGGCGGCATTGATTACGAAGTCGACACGGTGCTCTCCCGAAGCGATGTAACGACTCTTTCAGGAAAGGTGGGGGCCGTTTCGGAAATCCTGCCCTTTTTCAAGGACTGCCGCTCTGATGTGGAAGTGGGTGAACGTATCCGCGATCTTTCAAGGCGCCTTGTCCTTGATGAGGGTGAAATCCGGAGTGAGTACCAAAAGCTTGTCCGCCCCAATGGGAGCGGACGCCCCTTCAATCCCGAATGGCTGCTGCAAAAGAAGGTTGCAATCAAAAGCCCGACCCAACAGGCTGAGCGGGGCGTGCTCTATGCACTTCTCATGGGCTTGGAAATCGATCCTGATCAGGCAGGTTTTGCTCATACGGATGCGTTTTCAACCGCTGCAAGACGGGCCATCTTTACCTCTTATTGTGCTCGCAAGGGAGCCGGCACTTTTCATGATGGACGGGACCTTTTTGAGGATGTAAATGAAGAAGGAGCCGCGGAACTATCGACCATCCTTGCTTCGTCAATCCCTCAAGAAACGCTCCCAGAAGTGCTCCGGGACTGTCTTTTCCGGCTGCAGACAGCAACGCTTGAAAAAGAATATGAACGGCACAGTGAACTGGCCCAGCGCTATGAAAAAGAAGGTAATGAAAAATTTTTAGAGGAATTACAGGAATGCCGACGAATAAGAATGGAGATACGAAATTTAAGAAGTGCGGTACCCACCCGGTGACCGCAGTACTTTTGATGATGAGGGGAAGGAGGGAACGCTCAAATGACTGATCAAAAAATAAAGGAGCTGGAAACTAAAAAGGTGAAGGAAACCAAAGAAACCAAAAAGAAACCGGCTGCAAAGAAGAAGACGGCGGCTAAATCGTCCGCTAAATCAGCCACGGCTAAAACAAAGACCAGTGGTAAGAAAGCTGCTCCCAAGAAAGATGCAGCGCCGCAAAAGACCACCGCTGAGTGGATTACTGAATTCGAAGCCTTGGCAAAAAAGAATTCAGGCGTTCTCACTTATAAGGAAATCCAGGATCGCATGCAGAATACAGATTCCATTTCCGTTGATGAAATGGATGAAATTTATTCAAAACTGGCAGAAAAGAATATCGAAGTTGTTGATGACCATGCCGAAGAGGAAGAACCGGAAAACATGGACGATGAGGAACTGACCATTGAAGAGTCGGAACTGTCCAACCTGTCTGTCCCAGAAGGGGTCATCGTCGATGATCCTGTCCGTATGTATCTTAAGGAAATCGGCCGCGTGCCCCTGCTTTCAGGAAATGATGAAATCAAGCTGGCTAAACGGACCGATAAAGGCAATCAGGCCGCCGTCATTTTGGACGGTCAGTCCCCGGAAGTTGAACGGGAACCTGTCAATAAGCGCCTGAGCGCGGCGAAGCTCCTCGATACGATCGAGCAATACCTCAAGGAAGAGGAAATTTGGTGTGACAGCAGGACTGTATCCATCGTCTATCGCTTTATCCTAGCGGAAACGCAGGATAATCCAAGCCTTGATGAAGCAGCTATTGAAGCCTACAGCCCGGCCTTTACCGTAGATGAACGCAAGCGCCTGCAGCGGCTGCTTCTTGAAAAAGGGTATCATCTGACCCGTTCGCCCAAGACTGGCAGCGGAGATGAGGAAGTGGACGACAAGTCTTATCTGCCTGAGCTCTATGATCTGTTTGCCGCTGTTTCTGAAAAAGTTGAAACAAAACCGGACGAATCACTGAGCATCCGTCTTGAAGAGGACCGTAAGCGTTTTAACCGTGTCCTGCATCGGGCCGCTATGTGCGGTGAAAAAGCGAAGAAGGCCCTTTCGGAAGCCAACCTGCGGCTTGTTGTCTCCATTGCCAAACGGTATGTAGGCCGTGGCATGCTTTTCCTTGATTTGATCCAAGAGGGCAACCTGGGCCTCATTAAGGCTGTTGAAAAATTTGACTATAATAAGGGATTCAAGTTCAGTACCTATGCTACTTGGTGGATCCGTCAGGCCATTACCCGTGCCATCGCTGACCAGGCCCGTACAATTCGTATTCCTGTACATATGGTTGAAACCATCAATAAACTGGTTCGCGTTTCCCGCCAGCTCCTGCAGGAACTGGGCCGTGAACCGACTCCGGAAGAAATCGCCCAGGAAATGGATGTGCCTGTTGAACGGGTCCGGGAAATCCAGAAGATCGCCCAGGAACCGGTTTCCCTTGAAACGCCGATTGGCGAAGAAGAAGATTCCCATCTGGGAGACTTTATTGAGGATCAAGAAGCTCCCTCACCAGCAGAAGCCGCTTCCTATACATTGCTTCAGGAACAGCTGGGAAAAGTCCTTCAGGAGCATTTGTGCCCCCGCGAACGGCGTGTCCTCGAATTGCGCTTTGGTCTTCTCGATGGACGTACGCGTACCCTCGAAGAAGTCGGTCAGTACTTTGGTGTGACCCGTGAACGGATTCGTCAGATCGAAGCCAAGGCCCTGCGCAAGCTGAGAAGTCCGAAACGGAGCAAACCCCTCAAGGAATTCCTCGAGTAAGAAACGTTGACAGCGCATCTTTTTCTGGGGTATAATTCCTACATTGGGCCTATAGCTCAGCGGTAGAGCCCCCGGCTCATAACCGGTTGGTCCTAGGTTCGAATCCTAGTGGGCCCACCAACTGTATAACTTGCAAGCCTCCTGTCCATGGACAGGAGGCTTGATCTTTTAGGGAGCAAAAGAACGGCGTTCCCGTTTTTTCGTCTGCTTTTAGCAAAATTCGGTTCAGATGGGTCCAACTGTAAGGAGCTTCTGGCCTCTTAAGCTTTCTTAACCCATTTGGCTCACGTTCTACATCAAATCAGCCTGATTTTTGGCCTGACTTCGATAAGAACGTGAACGAGATGCTTTTTGTCCATCAGAGATGAATAATTAACCAACTAGGTGCAAACATGCTTTTTCATGGAAAGTTGACATCCGTACAACCCTAAATTTTTAGAAAAAAGTATTGCACCCTGTATAATTGTAGGGTAAAATGTATTTATATTCATTTTTTGCAAAGACGACCCAAATGAATGAGGAGGTTTTATGGGAGAACTTCAGGAAACCATCAAAGATAAAGTGGCCTCATACCATGAGGACATGATTGAATATTGGAAAGACCTTGTTAACTACCAAGCAGGCAGCAAGGAAGCAGAACTCATCACCGCCCTCCTACAAAAGGTGGCGGACCGTTTCACCAAGGAAGGCTTTACGGCGACAATGCTTGATACGAGCTGCGCCATCCCCATGCTGCGGGCAACCTTGGGTGATGATCGACAGGGAAAACCCATTCTTTTCTGTGGTCATGTCGATACGGTATTCCCCAGTGGGTCCTATCCTGATCAACCTTTCCGTATTGAAGACGGAAAGGTCTATGGACCGGGCTGCGCCGACATGAAGGGCGGCGTCGTGATGCTTTTATATGTCATCAAGATCCTGACGGATCTGGGATATAAGGACCATCCTTTCAAGGTTGTCCTTGTCGGCGATGAGGAAACGACCCATGTGGGATCTCGGGCCGACCAGATGCTTGCCGAAGAAGCGAAAGGTTGTCTCTGTGCCTTCAATATGGAAACGGGTCGCATGAATCACGTCCTTACCGTCGCCCGTAAGGGGTGCATGGATGTGTGGGTCAAGGTCCACGGCAAAAGCGGCCACGTCGGTAATGCCTATACGACGTCGGCAAATGCCATTGAAGCTATGGCCGGTATTATCACCAAGATGCGGGCGCTGACGGACCTTGAAAAAGGACGCATCGTCAGTACCGATGTCATTTCTGGCGGCGTGGTCTCAAACGCTGTCCCCGATTTTTGTCGCATCGAAGCGGATTGCCGTGTCGACTACAATAAGGATTTGGAAGAACTTAAAACGGCCATTCGAGCCATTTGTGAGCATCTTGACGTGCCGAACACAAGGGCGGAGGTGGAATTTCCAACAGAAATGCCTGTTTTTGAAAAAAACGAAGGAAATCTCAACCTCCTTGCTCTCTACAACGAATCTGCAGCGGAATTTGGCATTGAGCCCTTTGGTCCTTACCATCCAGGCGGCTGTTCTGACGCCTCGTACCTTGCCAAGGCAGGAATCCCCATCCTCGATTCCTTGGGCCCCGAAGGGGATCATGCCCATACCATGCAGGAATATGCCGTTCTTGACAGCCTCTTTACCCGTACAGCCATGCTGGTCCGTACCATCTTGAAACTTACGGACGTTACCCTATAAGAAAAAAAGGAGAACTCACGATGAGCGAAAATCCTCAGCAGGCGGCAAAGCCCGTCCAGAACAAAAAAGTTTCGGTCCCAAGTCCTATTATGATCATTGCGGTCATCCTCGTCTTAAGTGCCATTGCTACGTATATTGTACCGGCTGGTGAATTTGTCCGCATCAAGGACGCAGCCAGCGGCCGTATGATTGTTGATCCGAACTCGTTCCATTTCATTGCCCAGAAACCAACGAAGATCCTGGATTTCTTGATGTCTATTCCAAAGGGCATCAAAGGCGCGGCCAGTATTGTTGGCTTCCTTATGATCATTGGCGGTGCCCTGAACGTCATGGCGGAAACAGGCGCCATCCACGCTTTCATGGGCCACGTTGTCAAAAAGATGGAAGGTCACGAAACGCTGATCATTCCTGTCCTTCTGCCGATTTTTATCTGCCTCAGCGCAACGGCTGGCTGCAGCGAAGAATACATTGCTTTTATTCCGCTCATGACCGCTGTGTGCTACGCTTTGGGGTTCGACTCCATTGTAGCGGCTGGTATGTTCCTCTGTGCTGTTGGCGCAGGCTATGGTGCCGGTGTGACGAATCCTTTCACGGTTGGTGTAGCGCAGAGCATTTCAGGGCTGCCCATGTTCTCAGGGATCCAGATCCGTCTTGTCATGCTTGTAACCCTCATCATTGTTACGGTGATTCCACTCTACCTTTATGCCCGTATGGTCAAGAAGCATCCGGAAAAGAGCTTCATGTATGACTATGACCAGATCTACAAGGAAAAGATGAACATCGAATCCATTATGGGTGAAACGGGCACTATGACCCGAACCCATAAGCTTGTCCTTTTTGGTTTCTGTCTTGTTGTAGCCGGTATCCTTATTGGCGTTTTGAAGTTTGATTTCTATATGGATGAAATTGCGGCTCTTTTCATTGCCCTCATCATTTACACCGGCATTGTGTCCCGCATGAATGCGAACAAGGTCGCCAATGCTTTCATCAAGGGCGTTGCCGGTATGGCGCTTCCTTGCATGATGGTCGGTATGTGCAAAGGCGTGACCATTTTGTTGGATAATGGCCATATCCTTGATACCATCATCTACTACCTAGCAAACTCCCTGAACGCCGTGCCGAAATCCATGCTTGGCATTGGGATGTTCATTGTTCAGGATATCTTCAACATGGTGGTTCCTTCCGGTTCCGGTCAGGCCGCCATCACGATGCCAATCATGGCGCCGTTGGCTGACCTCGTCGGCATTACCCGTCAGACTGCTGTCCTTGCCTTTCAAATGGGCGATGCCTTCACCAACAGTGTCACTCCTGCAAGCGGTACGACCATGACCATCCTCAGCATTGCTGGCATTCCCCTGCGCCGCTGGTGGAAATTTGCTATCCCCATGCTGGGCATTTGGTGGATTGTAGCCTTTGTGGTTCTCTTTTATGCAACGGCCGTTCAGATCGGTCCCTTCTGATTATGGAATAAAAGCCCTTTCCTGCTGTTTTGCGGCAGGGGAGGGACTTTTTCTTTTGTGCGAAAACAAGATTTTTATGCTTTTTCTTGCAGTTCACGCAAAGAACCGATAAACTAAGAGCAGATAGAAGCAAAGGAGCTCATTATGTTCAGTCAATTTTTTGCGTCCCTGCAGCAGGATGCCAAACTTTTTTTATTTTTCCCCATCCTATGCGCCCTCTTTCGGGCTATTTTCATCAAGGTCTACAGCCCGTACCCCAATTTTGCGGGGAAGGGAAAGATTCTCTGGCACACCTTTCGTTACGGTTTTTGGTGGGGCATGGACTTTAACGCCTATGTTTTCCTGATTTCCCTGGTCCTTGTGAGCCTGCCCGGCGCCTTTTTTCCTGCCTATTTTGCCCTGGGCAATACACTGCGTCTTGTGGGCGGCCTGCTTTATGCCCTTGTCCTTTATCTTGCTTTCATGGGAAAGATGCTCTACTACAGCCATTTTCATGACATCTACAACCAGACCATGAAGCTTGGCGCCCATGCGGAAAAGCACAACCTCGTTGATATTTTCTTCCATCAGGACCATGGTGCTTGGATCCTTCTTGGCATTGTGCCCTATCTGTACCTGTGCCGCCTTGCACTCTTGGCGTTTTTAGGTCTTCCCAGTCTTTCCTATCCAGCTATTGCCTCGCCTTTTCTTCGCTGCGCCTTCAATACAGTTGTTTTTCTTTTGTGTATTGCTGCGTTTTACTGGTTCCGGTATGGCGGGACCTTCTGGCATGACGATAAGCCCGAATGGGATACGATTCCGAGTCTTGTGAAAAAGGATATCTTTTTTGCCAAAGCGACCGTGGATGACCTTGTCGCCTTGGAACAGGTGATGAAGCATGACCTCAATGAAGCCTATGAGCACACGGACGAAGAGGACCTTGCCGCCATTGCGCCGCTGGTGCCGGTAAAAATGCCCCTTTCCGATTTTCCCAATCCTGTCTATGCCTTTCGCCGTGCGGCAAAGGGCGCGCGCATCACAAAACCGCGCCATATCTTCCTCCTTGTGGGGGAGACCTATCTTCAGCAGTTCTTTGACCCGGCCTTTGCCTCGCTGAACCTTGTCTCGGGCGGACGGTTTCTCAAGGATGATCCCCACACAGCCCAGCTTACGAGTGCCCTTTCAGCTGGCATCATTTCCAGGCCATCCATCGTGAGCCTCATGAGCGGCATCTTTGACGCTGGTCTTGAACTCAACGAAAAAGAAAGCTTCTGGACGAACAAACTTCCTACGGCCCTGCCACGACAGCTGAAGAAACTTGGCTATCACGCGGCCTATTGGTATGGCGGCAATGTCACATATGGAAACTTTAACCAGTTTGCTCCCAGCTGCGGCTTTGACGAAGTGGAAACGGCAACGGATTTTTGCGGCCCTGACGCGCCAAAGACCTGGGTCGGCGTCTATGACAACCTCTTTCTGGAAAAAGCAGCGGACATGATTCTTTCCGGGGACGAAGAGCGCGGGGAATATCAGTTCCATTTCCTTTATACGACAAGTTATCACGGGCCCTTCAAGATTCCTCTTGAAAAATATGGCTATGATACGGAGCGTGTCATGCCGGATGCTCCGGAAGACATCAAAAACAGCAAGAGTTTGCAAAAGAATCTCGGGACCTTCTGGTTCTCAGACCAGGCGATTGGAAAGTTCCTGCGCACCATGAAGGAAGCCTATCCAGACAGTCTTTTCATCGTGACAGGCGACCATTCCTATGACATGAGTGCCGTCCTTGGGAAAACAAGCCTCATGAAACGAGACGCGAACCTGCGGGAACGCCATAGTCCGGTTCTATTCTTCCATCATCCTGAAATCGACCAGTCCCTTTTCGGGGAAAATACCATTGGCGGTCATATGAATATCCTGCCGACGATTTTTGAACTCATTGCGCCAAAGGACTTTACGTACTATTCCCTTATGACGAGCCTCATGGATCCCATCGACCATGTCGTGTCGCCTTACCACTGGCTGCGAAAGGATGCTTACGGGACCTACAGCAACGACTTTTATCAGCCCTTAGGGGACGGCTTTGGACCGCAGGCTCTTCGGGAAGGCCCTCAGCCGTACCGTGAGGAAAGGGAAGGGTATATGGATCTTACGGGGTACCTTGTGCGCCATCCGGAACTTTTAGGAAAGGAAGAATAGTCATGGGCAGCATAACCTGCATCATCCTCACTAAAAATGAAGAAAAAAATCTTCCCAGCGCCCTTCAAAATGCTGCGTCCTGGGCCGATGAGATTCTTGTCGTTGACTCTGGAAGTGACGATGGGACCGTGGAAATCGCAAAAAAAAGCGGTGCTTCTGTGATTTACCGGGCTTGGGACGGGGACTTTGCCGCCCAGCGTAATTTTGCCCTGACGGGTGCCCATGGTGACTGGGTACTTTATCTTGATGCCGACGAACGGCTTACAGCAGGGGCCATCCAAAAGGTCCTTGCCATCAAAAAGGGAGCGCCCAACCACCATTACTCCTTCCGCAGGGAAAATATTGCCTTCGGTCATCATTTCCATCATGGGGCGTTCGGACCGGATCGGGTCGTGCGCCTTTTCCCAAAAGCGGCGGTCCACTGGGAGGGAAAGGTCCACGAACACGCCGTTTGCACCGTGCCTCTTGAGGCCCTTTCAGAAAGGATGGACCATTATACCTATGCGGCCTTTGCCGATTGGTGGCGCAAAGCCGGCCAGTACACGACCATTTGGGCCGATGATGCCTACGCCCGAGGAAAAAGGGCAAGCTATGGAAAAGCAGCCAGCCATGCCCTTTTGGGCATGCTTAAGGTCTATCTTCTCCAAGGAGGATTTCTTGAAGGAAGTATGGGCATCATTGCCACACTCCAGCACGGTATCTATACGGCCATAAAATATGCAAAACTGGCGGAAAAAAATAATTGAAGAAGTGATAATTCCCTCAAATTGGGGTTCCCTGTTTGAGGGATTTTTTATATTTCAAAAATAGAGGCTTATTTTACAGGTTCTTTCTTACGTGGATAAAAAGCCATCAAATGATTCATTGTAAGTTTCTTTAGTGTGGACAGCTTGTTCTTCAGATGCGGACTTTTTTCTTAACAAAAAAGGTTCCTAACTGCGACTTATCCTTTATTCCTTCACCGGTTGGTTTCATTCATAGGCCTGTTTAAAAAATTTCAAGTTGATTTGTGATGGCTGGATAACACGATATTGCGATGCTTTCTTCAAAAATGGTTCACTTTTTTTATATTTCGAATAATACGATGAAAATGTTACAGTGAACGTTCGGGATTGTCCTTAATATAAAGACAATAGCGAAAAGTCCTTATTTTCTGTCTTTTATGGAAGAACAAATCTTGTTATAATACGTGTAACAAATGTTGCACTTTAAACCAATTAGGGGGTATCGAAATGAGCAGCAACACAAATTCAAAAAACAAAGCCATGACTTGGCAAGCTCTGTGCCTAATGGCCTACACGGTCGTGTGGGGATTTGGCAATACGGTCAATGGCTTTGCCAACCAAGGTCTGAAAGTCGTCGTTTCCTGGATGATTCTCTTCCTCTTCTACTTCATTCCGTACACGTTGATGGTGGGGGAAATGGGCGCGACCTTTGAAAATGGTGCTGGCGGTGTCAGCTCCTGGATCAAAGAAACCATGAGTTCCAAATTGGCCTTCTTTGCTGGCTGGACCTTCTGGGTAGTCAATATTCCTTATCTAGCCCAGAAACCGCAGAATATCCTTATTGCTATGGGGTGGGCCATTTTCCAGAATGACCAACTGACAACCATGATTTCGCCTATGATGCTTCAGCTTATCAGCCTTGGCATTTTCATGTTCTTCATGTGGTATGCCGCTCAGGGTGTATCGGCTTTGAAGCGCATTGGTTCCATTGCCGGTTCCTTTATGTTTATCATGAGCATCCTTTATGTGCTTCTCGTTCTCGCTGCGCCTTACATCACGGAAGCAAAGACCTTCTCCTACAGCCTCAGCTGGGATACGTTCATGCCGAACTTCAACTTTGAATACATGACGACCCTCAGCATCCTCGTCTTTGCTGTCGGTGGCTGTGAACGCATTGCACCGTATGTCACGAACCTCCAGAATCCGGATAAGGAGTTCCCGCGTGCCATGATTGTCATGACCGCAATGGTGGCTGTTACGGCTGTTCTTGGTACCTTTGCCATGGGTCTTATGTTTGACCCCAACAATGTGCCGAAGGACCTGATGATGAATGGAGCTTACTACTGCTTCGCCAAGCTCGGCGCTTATTATGGCGTGGGCCGCGCTTTCGTCATCCTCTATGCTATTTGCCAGTTCTTTGGCCAGGCAGCAACCCTTGCCATCTCCATTGACGCACCCATCAAGTTCCTCTTAAGTGATGTTGATCCGAAATTCGTACCTCATTCCTTCACGAAGATCAACGAAAAGGGCATCCCTGTGAGCGGTTACAAACTGACGGGCATCCTTGTCAGCATTCTTATCATCGTACCGGCCCTTGGCATTGGCGACATGACAACGCTCTACATCTGGCTCCTGCGCCTGAATGCCATCTGCATGCCGCTGTCCTACCTGTGGGTCTTCCTGGCTTATATGGCGCTCAAACGGGCGAAAAAGGCTTACAGCTCTTCCTACTACCTTACAAAGAGCAAAGGCACCGGCTTTATGATTGGTTTCTGGTGCTTTGCCCTGACGACCTTTGCTTCGCTCATGGGTATGGTTCCTTACGGTGTAGAAATGTATTCTTCCACCTGGTGGTTCCAGATGATCATGAACGTCGTAACGCCGGTCATCCTTCTTGGTATCGGCCTTATTTTCCTATCCTTGCACGCCGCGAACGGGAAAGATTGGGCGAGACGGCATAACCTTAATAATTTAATCGGCGTGGACATCGCTCCGATTTGATGGAAAACATGAGCCCATTGCTTCAGAAACATATCCGAAGCAATGGGCTCATGGCATATTGGAAGAAGGAACGTACTGCGATTGGGAAAAACGTAAAAGGGGCCATCATGCTGTCATGACTCTTCGGCGCTGGCTGTCGAGCTAAAAGATAAAAAGGCAGCTGTGATGCTGCAGGGACATGTTTCCAGGTGAATGTAATTCCGACCCATCCCCCGCAGGGGGGCGGTTTGGGTCCGTGTCTCACGGTCTTTTAGCATCACATCTCGACCGCCTTTTTCCACCGCTGCCTTGACAATCTTTCCCAATTTTGCTATATTGTTCGGAGCGCAATGAGGGGGTTGGCATCCCTGAGCGACTGTACCACAAGAGAGGCTGCCTTGGCAGCAAACAGGGTGGAACCGCGGAAGTCACTCCCGTCCCTGTAATGTAGATGATTCTCGTCTATATTGCAGAGACGGGAGTTTTTGTTTAGGAGGAGAAAACCATGAATTTCCAAGACATCATTTCGGCGCTGAGTGCCTATTGGGGGCGTCAGCAATGCATCAACTTCCATCCTTATGACGTAGAAAAAGGAGCTGGGACCATGAACCCGGCAACTTTCCTTCGCGTCTTGGGACCGGAGCCGTGGAACGTATGCTATGTGGAACCGTCCCGCCGCCCGGCTGACGGACGTTATGGCGATAACCCTAACCGCCTTTATCAGCATCATCAGTTCCAGGTCATCATGAAACCGTCTCCGGATAACATTCAGGAACTGTATCTTGAAAGCCTGCGCGAACTAGGGATCCATCCCGAAGAACACGATATCCGTTTTGTTGAAGACAATTGGGAATCGCCGACCCTGGGTGCCTGGGGCATGGGCTGGGAGGTCTGGCTCGACGGGATGGAAGTGACGCAGTTCACCTACTTCCAACAAGTTGGCAGCCTTGATATCAAACCTGCTGCCGTTGAAATCACGTACGGCCTCGAACGCCTTGCCATGTATATCCAAGGTGTGGAAAATGTCTACGACATCAAATGGGTGGGCGATGTGACCTACGGCGATGTGTATCACACAAACGAGGTGGAACAGTCCTGCTACAGCTTTGATATTGCCGATACGGATCTGCTCTTTGACCTCTTTGATAAATATGAAAAGGAAGCCAAAAGGGTCCTGTTAACGGGGAACATCCATCCAGCTTATGATTATGTGCTCAAGTGCTCCCATACGTTCAACCTTTTGGACGCCCGAGGTGCCATCAGCGTTGACGAACGGACCAACTACATCGGCCGTGTCCGCGCCCTGGCCCGCCTGTGCGCCGCGGCGTATGTGGAACAGCGTGAAAAGATGGGATTTCCTATGCTGAAGAGAGGGAACAACTAATGGCTACGTTATTATATGAAATCGGAACGGAAGAAATGCCGGCCCAATACATGCCGGGTATCTTGAAAAACTATAAGGAACTGGCAGAAACAAAACTCAAGGAAGCCCGTATTCCTTTTGAAAAAGTCAGCGTCTACGGAACGCCGCGCCGCATGGCCTTTGTGGCTGAAGGCATTGCTGACCGTCAGGAAGATATGACGGCAGAGAGCAAAGGTCCATCCCTCAAGATTGCCTTTGACGCAGACGGCAACCCGACGAAAGCCGTCCAGGGCTTTGCCCGCGGTCAGGGTGTGGAAGTCTCTGCCCTTGAAAAACGGGATGGTTACGTTTATGCCATCAAACACACAAAGGGCGGTGAAACCAAGGTCCTGCTGCCTGCCTTGTTGGATGATATTCTCCACAGCCTGTCCTTCCCAAAGACCATGCGCTGGGCCGACTATGACTTCGGGTTTGTCCGTCCTTTCCACTGGATGGTGGCCCTTCTTGACAGTGAAGTCATTCCTGTTGAAGCAAACGATGTCAAAAGCGGCAATGTGACCCGCGGCCATCGCTTCCTGGGCAGTCAGACCATTACGATTCCTTCGGCCGAGGCTTATGTAAAAACCCTCGAAGAAAACTTCATCATTGTCGACGTGGAAAAACGCCGTGCCCTCATCCGGGAACAGATTGAAGCGTTGGGCAAAAAAGCCGGCGGCCATACGGCCATTTCTGAAGACCTGCTCGATGAAGTCACTTATCTTGTCGAATATCCGACGGCCCTTTGCGGTTCCATTGATGATAAGTACCTGAAGCTCCCGAAAGAAGCTGTCATTACTCCCATGCGCGACCATCAGCGCTACTTCCCTGTCCTTGATGACAGCGGCAAGCTTTTGCCTTATTTCATTACGGTCCGCAACGGCAACAGTGAACATCTTGACATCGTGACCCACGGCAACGAACGCGTCCTTCGTGCCCGTCTTGACGACGCGGTCTTCTTCTTTGAAAACGACCGGAAAAAGAGCCTTGAAGCACATCGGGAGGCCCTGCATGATGTAGCCTTCCAGCGCGGCATGGGGAATATGTATGAAAAGACGGAACGCCTCGAAGCCCTTACGAGCTGCCTCCTCAAGGAATCGGGCGTTGCCGCTGATGAAAAGGCTCTTGTTCGCGCAGCCCGCCTCAGCAAGGCCGATCTTGTGACCGGCATGGTTACGGAATTTACGGAACTGCAGGGCACCATGGGCCGTGAATATGCCCTTCTTGACGGCGAAGGCGATACGGTCTCGACGGCTATTGGAGAGCAGTACATGCCGCGCTTTGCCGGCGATGAACTGCCTCAGACGAATGAAGGCCGTCTCCTTGCCATTGCCGATAAACTGGATAATATCACAGCAACCTTCAGCCGCGGGGAAGCTCCAACCGGTTCCCAGGATCCCTATGCCCTGCGCCGCCAGGCCCTGGGTATCCTCAATATCGTCACCGATGGAAACATCCACTTTGCCCTTACAAGCGCCATCAAGGAAACCTTGAGCCGCCTGCCCAAAACGAATCAAAGTGAAGACAAACTTGTGGCTGATATTGTTGAATTCTTCGCCCAGCGTTCCAAGAACATGATGCTTGACCGCGGCGTTCGGTACGATATCGTCGATGCCGTCCTTGGTGCTGAAGGCCGGGATGACCTGTGCGACGCTTTTGCTGCCGCTGATGCCCTGACGGCCTATCTCGGTACGGATAAGGCGCCAGAAACGCTTCAGGCCTTTACCCGCGTGGAAAATATTACCAAGAAAAGTCGCGTTGACGCACCTGTTTCCGAGGCCCTTTTGAGAGAAGACGCTGAAAAAGCCCTCTTTGAAGCTGTGGAAAAGGCTGCTGAAAACGTACATGGAATGCTTCTTTCCCGTGATTTTGCCGGCGTCCTTACCGCTTGCGACAGCCTTTCTGCACCCATCAACCATTTCTTTGATGACGTCATGGTCATGGATAAGGATGAAGCCGTAAAGCAAAACCGCCTTGCCCTTTTGACAAAGATCCGCAGTCTCATTGGCTGTGTGGGTGATGTCTCTCTTCTTGTCATGAAATAAAAACGTCATACTAAAAAGCCGGAAGATCCGATGTTAATAGGTTCTTCCGGCTTTTTGCATGCTGACGTCATGGTTAGAGATTGGCGTTTACTTCGTCGTATTTATGATCCTTCTTAAAAAGGCTCACGGCGTAGGAACACATGGGCAGGATCTTGACGCGGCTGTCCCGGGCTCCCATGACAACAGCGTCCACGAGACGGCGGGCCAGGCCTCTTCCTCCATAGGCGGGATCGACGACGGTGTGTTCAATGACCCAGACATCTCCATCAAGGGTGTAAGAACAGTACCCTACTTCTTGGTCTCCATCGTAAGCTGCGGAACGGTTATTATTTTCTTCAAAGCGTACACTGATGCAATCGTCCATGCCGTACTCCTTTCCTTGTCTAACGTTTCTAAGTGTTTTACGGCTTAGGATATTTTACACTATTTCCTCTTATTTGGATAGAGGCAAGGTATGAAAAAAGAGCTGCCGCCCCATATGGCGGGGAGCAGCCCAGAAACTGTTTTAGAGATTTTTGAAGACGGACAAAAGGTCTTCCTTGAGGTCTTCTACATCTTCAAGACCTACGGAAAAGCGCAGAAGCGTATCCGTAATTCCCTTTTCTTTTGCTTCTTCCGGCGTCAAGTCCGCGTGAGTCTGGGTGCGGGGATAGGTCATGAGGCTTTCGGCACCGCCCAAACTTTCAGCAAACTGGATGAGGGAAATCCCTTCAAGGATTTTCTTGGCCCGCTCCGGTGTATCAACATAAAACGAAATCATGCCGCCAAACCCGGTGGCCTGTTTTTTCTGGATCTCATACCCCGGATGTTCGGGAAGGCCTGGATAGAGGACCTTTTGCACATAGGGCTGGGTCTTTAGGAAAGCAGCCAGCGTTTCTGCATTTTTTTCGTGCTGGCGCATACGCAGGGGGAGGGTGCGGAGGCTGCGCAGCATGAGCCAGGCGTCAAAAACGCTCAGGCAGGCTCCTGTCGTTTTGTAGATGGAACGAAGTTTTTCCGCGATGGATTTTTCCCGGCTGATTACAAAGCCTGCGAGGATATCGTTGTGACCGGCCAGGTACTTCGTCCCGCTGTGCAGGACAATATCGCAGCCAAGTTCCAGAGGGCGTTGGAAATATGGGGTGAGGAACGTATTGTCAACGATGACCAGAAGACCCTTTTTGTGGGCAAGTTCTGCCAGGGCGCGCAGGTCGGTGATTTCCATGGTGGGATTTGTCGGTGTTTCCAGATAGATGGCCTTTGTTTTAGGTGTAATGGCTCTTTCCACGGCTTCAAGGTCGCTTGTATGGACGGCGGAAAAGGTTAGACCGTACGGTTCGTAGACGGAACGGAAGAGACGGAAGGAGCCGCCATAAAGATCAAAACCTGTAAGGATATGGTCTCCGGATACAAAAAGACGCATCACCGCATCAATGGCAGCCATACCGGACGAAAAGGCGAGGGAATCGACGCCGCTTTCAAGGGCGGACATGACTTTTTCCAAACGGGCATGGGTGGGATTGGATTCCCGGGTGTAGTTGAAGCCTGTTGACTCTCCTACATGAGGATGGGAAAAGGTGGACGTACAGTAAATCGCCGGTGAAACGGCACCCGTTGCATCGTTGGGCCCGTCTCCATGGATACAGGTTGTTTGAAACTTCATGGAAACCCCTCCTAAAACATAGAAAATTGATAGGATTAAAAAGCATAAAAGAAATCACATCAATGATTTTCTACTACTTTACGATGAAAAAAAGCGGCTGTCAATAGAAAGGCCCATGATTGATTGGAAGACAGCCTCTTCTTTCAGTATAAGAAAATGCGCGAGGCGTTTTTGATCGGGCCTGAGGGAAGTTCTCTGCCGATTGAGTGAGGATAAAGGCGGGGCGGGGGATGTTCACACGTCCTTTCATGTGATATAATCATTAGATGATATAAACATAATCTAGACGTGCCGATGAGCTGGAAAAATTCGAGGACCAGTTCAACCAGATCCTTAATTATGCGGAAATCCTGAAACAAGTCGATACGACGGGAATTGAACCTTCTCCTTATGTCCTTCCGACGAGCAATGTCTTCCGTGAAGATGTGCCCCAAGAAGGGCTCTCCCACGAGGACGCCATGAAAAATGCACCGGAAGAACATGATGGCGGCTTTAAGGTACCCCGCGTCATCGAATAAGAGGAGGAAGCACTGTGACGTTATATAATGAAACTGTTCACGATCTCCATGAGAAGCTGACCAAAAAAGAAATCAGCTCCGTGGAACTGACCGAAAAAGTCTTTGACCGCATTGACAAAGTCGAAGACAGTGTCAAGGCATACATTACCTTGGATAAAGAAGGGGCCCTGAAGAAAGCTCGCGAAGTCGACCAGAAGATTGCCGCGGGTGAGGCCATAAAGCCGCTGACGGGGATTCCCGGCGCCATCAAGGACAATATCAGCCTCAAAGGTATGCGCCTGACGTGTGCTTCAAAGATCCTGGAAAACTTCCAGCCCGTCTACGATGCCCACGTCATTGAAAATCTCCGTAAGGATGATACGGTCTTTATCGGTAAGACCAACATGGATGAATTTGCCATGGGTTCCACGACGGAAACAAGTTATTTCAAGGCCACGTCGAACCCTTGGGATCTTACCCGCGTACCGGGCGGTTCTTCCGGCGGCAGTGCCGCTGCTATCGCAGCCGGCGAAGCTATTTGGTCCCTGGGCAGTGATACGGGCGGATCCATCCGTCAGCCTGCTTCCTTTAATGGCTGTGTCGGAATCAAACCGACCTATGGCCGTGTCTCCCGTTATGGCTGCATTGCCTTTGCTTCTTCCCTTGACCAGATTGGGCCCATCACGAAGGATGTGACCGATGCGGCGATTGTCCTCAACACAATCTGCGGCGTAGACGCCCATGATTCGACTAGTGCAAATGTCCCTGTGCCCGACTTCACGAAAGCCTTGAAACAGGACGTAAAGGACATGGTCATCGGCCTCCCGAAGGAGTTTTTTGGCAAGGGGACCGATCCCAAAGTCGCTGAACAGATCAAATTGACGGCGAAAAAATATGAGGAGCTGGGCGCAAAAGTCGTTGAAGTTTCCCTGCCTCATACGGAATATGCCGTCATTACGTACTACATCATCGCACCGGCAGAAGCGTCGGCCAATCTTGGCCGTTTTGACGGTGTTCGTTACGGCTTCCGTGACCTTTCTGCCAAATCGGCCCCGGAAATGATGGCCGCCACCCGTACGGAAGGCTTTGGCGAGGAAGTGCGCCGCCGCATCATGCTTGGGACCTACGTCTTAAGCTCTGGTTATTACGACGCTTACTACAACAAAGCCATGCAGGTCCGTACCCTCATCCGTCAGGACTACCAGAAGGCCTTTGAGACCTGTGACCTCCTGCTTACCCCGACGAGCCCGGTCGTGGCCTACTCACTCGATGCCAAGATGGATCCCCTGACGGTCTATATGCTTGATGTGACGACCATTCCTGTCAACATGGCCGGCCTGCCCGGTATGTCCATCCCCTGCGGATTTGTGGATGGCATGCCCGTTGGTGCCCAGCTCATCGGCAAACCGCTTGGCGAGGAAACCCTGCTGCGCGCCGCTTACACCTTTGAACAGGCTACGGAATTCCACAAAGCCGTGGCGCCCCTGGGAGGTAAGAAATAATGACTGAATATACTACTGTAATTGGTCTTGAAGTCCATGCCGAACTAAAGACGAAGACCAAAGCTTTCTGCTCCTGCTCCACTGCCTTTGGCAGCGAACCGAACACCCATGTCTGCCCTGTCTGCCTTGGTATGCCTGGCGCCCTGCCGGTCATGAACAAGCAAATGGTTGAATTTGCCCTGCGGTTTGCCCTGGCTGTCAATTGTGATATCCAGCACTACAGCAAGTTTGACCGGAAAAACTATTACTATCCAGATCTTGCCAAAGCCTACCAGATTTCCCAGTTCTATCAGCCTATCGCCTTGGGCGGTCATGTTGATGTCAACGTAAATGGTGAAACCAAGCGCATTGGCATTACGAGAATTCATATGGAAGAAGATGCTGGTAAGCTCGTCCATTCCGGTGCCACCATTTCAACGAGCGACTCTTCCGCCGTTGACTATAACCGTGCCGGTGTGCCCCTTATCGAAATCGTTTCCGAACCGGATATGAGAAGTGCGGCAGAAGCCCGTGCTTATATGGAAAAACTCCGTTCCTACCTGCAGTACACGGAAGTCTGCGATGGAAAAATGGAAGAAGGATCCATGCGCTGCGATGCCAATATCTCCATCATGCCTGTAGGCAGCAAGGAATATGGCACCCGTGCAGAAATCAAGAACCTGAACTCCTTCAAAGCCTTGGAACGGGCCATTGAGTATGAAGTCCAGCGTCAGAAAGAGATACTCGAAGACGGCGGGCACGTCGTCCAGGAAACCCGTACGTGGGATGATGCCCAGGGCATGACCTTCTCCATGCGTTCCAAGGAAGAGGCTCATGACTATCGCTATTTCCCGGAACCGGATCTTGCGCCCATCATCATTGATGACGCGTGGATCGAAAAGGCCAAGAGCGAACTGCCTGAACTCCCTGATGCGAAGAAAGACCGCCTCATGAAGGAAAAAGGCCTCGATGAATACAATGCTGAACTCATTGTATCGGACAAGAAATTTGCCGCTTACTTTGATGAAGCCGCTAAATCAACGGAAGACGCCAAGAGTGTCGCCAACTGGATGCTCGGTGACGTATCGGCTTATCTTAATGCCAATAGCGTGACCATTGGCGAATTCCCCGTTTCCCCGACCCATCTTGGGGAAATGGTCAACCTCATCAATAAAGGCGTCCTTTCGAGCAAGCTTGCCAAGAAAGTCTTTGCGGAAATGCTCAAGACCGACAAAGCTCCGGCTGCCCTTGTTAAGGAACTGGGCCTTGAACAGGTGAGCGACGCTGGCGCTATCCAAGCCATGGTCGACGAAGTCCTTGCTGCCAATCCGCAGTCTGTTGCGGATATCAAAGCGGGTAAGGATAAAGCCATTGGCTTCCTTGTAGGACAGATCATGAAAAAATCCCGCGGCAAAGCCAACCCGGGCATGGTCAACCAGATGATCAAGAAGAGCATTCTCGGCTAAGAAAAATGAAAGGAACGGCATCCCAAGCAATTGGGATGCCGTTTTTGTATTTTTGCGATGGACAGTCTCAAATGTATTGCCTTTTGAGAGGTGAAAAAGACCAAACGCACGGCCCGAAACCGTTACTTCTTCGAAGGGTGGGAATCAAACTTAATTTGGCTTCAAACAAGTTTCTCGGACTTCTGTTATCGCTCCAAAGGCACCCTTCGAACTCCGGGCGAATGGTCCCTCACTACCGTTCGTATGAAAAGGTCGCTGTGCGGTCTCATCCACTGCCAAGACGGGGAAATGGCAATGGAACGACTTATGGCCCTCCTGCGATACGTCATGAATCCATTGCCTTAGAAGAATCTTTTCTAAAGCAATGGGCTCAAGTTCTACATCAATTCGGAGCGGTTCTTGCTTTGAATAAAAATCAACCATGCGTCGTCAGGTATACCCCTACAAAAATCACACTGGCTCCGACAATCTGGAGCGGTCCGATGGGATCTGCAAAAATGAGATACCCGGCAACCATTCCCATGACGGGCGTGAAATTCAAAAAGACGGAACTGACGCTGGGACCGACATTCTTGACGCCAATGTTCCAAAAGACATTGGCGGCAATCCCGCCGAAAAGGGTGATATAAAGATAGGAAAGAAAGGGAACAGGCGGCAAGGGAGAAAGGACAAGGGTGTTTGAAAAAATCCCATAAATAGCGGTTCCGGCTGTCCCGCAGAGACTGCACCAGCCAAGGGCCGTAAGGACGTCCATGTGGCCTGTCAGCTTTCGTGAGGCCAGGCTGTAAAAGGCCCAGGCAAGCTGGGATGCAATACAGAAGACGTCGCCTACATTGAAGCTCATGGTGCGGATTATGTCAAAATTCCCTTTGGTAATGACTGCAAGGACGCCGCTAAAGGAGAGCAGGATGCCCAGCCACTGTTTCTTGGAAAAGGCTTCGTGAAGGATCAGGTAGGCGCAGACCGACGTAATGGCAGGTGTCGTCGCCGTAATCAGGGTGCTGTTTGTCACCGTCGTGAACTGGAGACCGTGGAACTGGAGCACGGAATTGAGCATCTGTCCATTGATTCCCATAAAAACAATCCACGGCCAATCTGTCTTGCGGGGGAGAAGCTTTGCCATGTCCCGACCGAGACGGAAGTATTGGTAAAAGAGGATGACCATGCCGACGACGAGGAACCGGAAGGTCGTAATGGTTGCTGGCGTCCAATAAGGGAGCAGCCATTTGAGCGTAATGGGCTGGAATCCCCACAAAAGCCCGATGAGGGACAAGAGGATATATGTTGCCTTCGTGCTGATGATCATCGCCCCCTTTAGTATCATAGATGCATTATATCATAGAAGGCGTCAAAAAAACGGATGGGGCCATTTATCTTTTCGCTAAGCTGGCGGCAGCGTGAATCGGTTCCATTCATTGAAAAACATGAAGAGAAAGCCCAAAATGGCTTGACTTTTCCCTTTTCATATAGTAAATTTATAGGGCTGAAGCTAATTTTAGCACTACCGCCCGGAGAGGTTCCAAAAACTCCGGAAGGAGTACCGTATTCGGCGAGTCTTGGAATGAGGGAGGTGCATCTGAATGTACGCTATTATCCGTACTGGTGGTAAACAGTATCGTGTCAGCGAAGGGGATGTCCTGGAAGTTGAAAAACTGAACGTCCAGGAAGGCGACGAAGTCGTTTTCGATGACGTCCTGACCGTTGTAAGCGATGGGGATGTCAAGGTTGGCAAACCGACTGTAGAAGGCGCTAAAGTCACTGCAAAGGTTGCTGCTCAAGGCAAAGCTGATAAGATCTTTGTTTTCAAATACAAAGCAAAGAGCAACTATCGCAAACGCCAGGGTCATCGTCAGCCCTTCACCCGCGTTGAAATTACTTCTATCGAAGCATAAGCCATGATCAAAGTCGATATTTACGAAGATGATCAAGGAAAGATCAGGGAGTACCGTGTATCCGGTCATGCCGATTCGAATCCCGAGGGATTCGATGAAGTGTGTGCCATGGTTTCCCTCACAACCCAGGTCCCGGTACTTGGGATGGAGCAGGTCCTTTCCCGTACGCTGGATTACAGCGTCGATGAAGAAGACGGATTGCTCTGTGTCAGACTGGTCGATGCGCCCGATGATAAAACCGAAGTCCTCCTGCGGACCATGGTCCTGGGACTGAAGGGCATCCAAAAGGCATATTCCGACTATCTGGCTATCGAGGAACACAGGAGGTGAGTTTAGTGTTCGAATTAATCCTGCAATTACACGCTCATAAAAAAGGTTCTGGTTCCACTCACAACGGTCGTGACTCCAACGCTCAGCGTCTGGGCACGAAAGCTCATGATGGTCAGTTTGTAACGGCTGGTTCCATCATTGTCCGTCAGCGTGGTACCCGTTTCCATATGGGGAAAAACGTTGGGATGGGTAAGGATTACACCATTTTCGCAAAAGTTGACGGTAAAGTCGCTTTTGAAAGATGGGGTAAGGATCGCCGCATCATCAGCATCGTTCCTGTTGAGGCGGAAGCTTAATTCCAAAATAAAAAGACTGCTGCTTAGGTGATGTGTACCCCAAAAACTGGACGCATATAAATTAGTTAAATGGCATTAGTGGATGTTTCCCGATATATTTCGGGAGGCATCCATTTTGTTTTTTTCTGAATCCTTTCCTTGTTGAAATAATGAATGTATTCTTTCACTGCTTTAGCAAATACCTTGAACGAGGTGTATTCTTTTTCGCTTCCGTAATACATTTCATTTTTCATCCGACCAAAAAAGGTCTCCATAATACTGTTGTCATAGCAGTTGCCCCTTACGCGACATTGACTGTATAATTCCATGCTTTTCAATTCACTTCGTAATATTCTCATGCTGATACTGCCATCCCTGATCCGAGTGCATAATTAACCCTGTAAATTCCTGAATTTCTTAAAGCTCGGTTCAGCATCCTTTGATTTGGTTAAGATTAGAATCATCGATAAATCATAGGAGATGATTTCGTTCGTATTCATATCCAGGATGGGGAAAGGTAGCATTTTCCCCATGAATGAAACTGTGTTACATCCGTTGTCCATTTGCAGTGGCCTGTCCGCTTTAAAGTTTCTCTGGATGATGTTGCCGGCTTTCCCGACTTCTCCTTTATACGAATGGTACTTTTCTTTCCGGACGCTTGCCAAACAGCTTCAGGTCATGCATGCGCTGCACCGTTTGTGATTGATATGGAGCCGCGGTTCACCAGCTCGTGACAAACGCGCCGAACACCATATCTCTGCTTATTTTCCTCGAATATGTGACAGATTGTTTCCGTAATTGATTTGTTTCTTTTCTACGATCGGTACGCTTCAATTCATAGTCGTAAGGTTGACTTCCCGAGAATTTTAACAGGTACTTTTAACGGGTGTCCTTCCTGGCGGAGTTCCTGGATGATTGCGCCGCTTTTTCGCCTGAGCTGCGCAGCCCATTTTGTCGTCTCAAGGCGATTTGTTTTATTACAGCATTCCGCTTTTATGTAGGCATTCTCTGCGCGCAGACGAATTAATTCTT